>Ga0308171_1000577_pt1 | contig 72369 bp, 64 predicted proteins | sample PhyGR1_FD_202135 | JGI IMG/M metagenome (GOLD analysis project Ga0308171, IMG submission 202135) | Phyllosphere microbial communities from UC Gill Tract Community Farm, Albany, California, United States - DLSLSG.R1 | ecosystem: Host-associated > Plants > Phyllosphere > Unclassified | place: USA...
ACGATCCCATCGTCATCGTCGGCGCCGCGCGTACGCCCATGGGCGCCTTCCAGGGCGACTTCGCCAGCCTGGCCGCGCACGACCTGGGCGGCGCGGCCATCCGCGCGGCGGTGGAGCGCGCCGGCGTCGCGCCCGAGGCCGTGGGCGAAGTGCTGTTCGGCAACTGCCTGCTGGCCGGCCAGGGCCAGGCGCCGGCGCGGCAGGCCGGCTTCAAGGGCGGGCTGCCGCAGAGCGCCGGTGCCGTCACGCTCAGCAAGATGTGCGGATCGGGCATGAAAGCCGCCATGCTGGCGCACGACCTACTGCTGGCCGGCACGCACGAGGTGATCGTGGCCGGCGGCATGGAAAGCATGACCAACGCGCCCTACCTGCTGCAAAAGGGCCGCGGCGGCTACCGCATGGGCCACGACCGCGTCTTCGACCACATGATGCTCGACGGTTTGGAAGACGCCTACGAGCCCGGCCGCAGCATGGGCACCTTCGGCGAGGACTGCGCGGCCAAGTACCAGTTCACCCGCGAGGCGCAGGACGCCTTCGCCGTCGCCAGCGTGCAGCGCGCCCAGGCGGCCACGGCCTCCGGCGCCTTCACGGCGGAGATCACGCCGGTCACCGTCAAGACCCGCGCCGGCGAAACGGTGGTGTCGGCCGACGAAGGTCCGGCCAAGGCCCGGCTGGACAAGATCTCGCAGCTCAAGCCAGCGTTCAAGAAGGACGGCACCATTACCGCCGCCTCCAGCTCCAGCATCAACGACGGCGCTGCCGCGCTGGTGATGATGCGCGCCTCCACCGCCGCCCGGCTGGGCTGCCAGCCGCTGGCGCGCGTGGTGTCGCACGCCACGCATGCGCAGGCGCCCGAATGGTTCTCCACCGCGCCCGTCGGCGCCACGCAAAAGGCGCTGGACAAGGCCGGCTGGAGCGTGGCCGACGTGCAGCTCTGGGAGATCAACGAGGCCTTCGCCGTGGTGCCCATGGCGCTGATGAAGGAGCTGAACATCCCGCACGACATCGTCAACGTGAACGGCGGCGCCTGCGCGCTGGGCCACCCCATCGGCGCGAGCGGCGCGCGCATCCTCGTCACCTTGATCCACGCGCTCAAGGCACGCGGGCTGCAGCGGGGCCTGGCCACGCTGTGCATCGGCGGCGGCGAAGGAACGGCCATGGCGATCGAGCTGGTCTGACGATCATCCACCCGCAACGCGCGCCATGATCACCACCGAAGACCAGCTGCGCACCCTCTACGCCGCGCCGGGCGAACGTGCCGTGCGCAAGCAGCTGGGCCAGCTCGATGCGCACTGCCGCCGCTTCGTGGCGCTGTCGCCGCTGTGCGTGATCGCCACCAGCGGCACGGCGGGCAGCCTGCTGGACGCATCGCCGCGCGGCGGGCCGCCCGGCTTCGTTCAGGTGACCGATGCCGGCGACCTGCTGCTGCCCGACGCGGGCGGCAACAACCGGCTGGACACGCTGACCAACCTGCTGCACGACCCGCGCATCGGCCTCCTGTTCCTGATCCCGGGCGTCGACGAGACCCTGCGCGTGAACGGCACGGCCCGGCTGCGCGACGAGCCCGAATTCACCGCGCTGTTCGCCGCCGAGCGCCAGCCGCCCAAGCTCGTCGTGCAGGTGCAGGTGCGCGAGGCGTACCTGCACTGTGCCAAGGCGCTCATGCGCTCGCGCCTGTGGCAGCCCGCAGCGCAGGTCGAGCGCAGCGTGCTGCCTACGCTCAACCAGATGATCCATGACCAGATCGGCAACCCGGCGGCGCCGGAATCGCAGGCCGAGATGGTGGCACGCTACGCCCGGCAGATCGCCGACGAGCAGGGCGTGGATCGGTTGATTCAAAAATGATAGCTGCTGGCGCTTATCCATCAAGCGCTGGAGGCGGAAAACGCTTGTCATGCCCACCATCCTCGTCATCGGTGCCTCCCGGGGCATCGGGCTTGAATTCGTGCGCCAGTACCGCGGCGCCGGCGACCGCGTGATCGCCACCGTGCGCGACGCCATCGGCCGCGACCGCGTGCAGGCGCTGGGAGCGCAGGCGCTCACCGTCGATGTCGCCAACCCCGCCAGCGTGAGCGGCCTGGCCTGGCAACTCGACGGCGAAAAGATCGACGTGGCGCTCTACGTGGCCGGCGTCATCCGGCGACCAAGCGCGCTCACCCCGCCCACGCGGGACGACTTTGACGCCGTCATGCATGCCAACGTGCTGGGTGCCATGCAGGCGCTGCCGCAGGTGGCGCCGATGGTGTCCGAGGCGCGTGGCGTGTTCGCCTTTCTGTCCTCGTCCATGTCGCAGATCGGCAGCGTGCAGAGCAGCGGGTCGTGGCTGTACCGCACCAGCAAGGCCGCGCTGAACATGGCCGTGGCGGCCGCGCAGCACGACTATCCCGACGCCACACTGGTCACCATCGACCCGGGCTGGGTGCAGACCGACATGGGCGGTGCCGGCGCCGCGCTGCCGGTGGAACAGAGCGTGCGCGGCATGCGCGCGGTGCTGGGCGGCCTGACGCCCGCCGACAAGGGCCGCCTGCTGCACCATGACGGCCGCCGCGCCGCGCATTGGTAGCCGCCTTTTCCTTCCATCCAGATCCACGGACTAAATACACCGGAGACAAACACCATGCTGCTGACCCAAGACCAGGAAATGATCCGCGACGCCGTGCGCGCCTTCGCGCAGGAAGAACTCTGGCCCCATGCCGCGCGGTGGGACCGGGAGCACCATTTCCCGAAGGAAGCGCACCGGGGCCTGGCCGCGCTGGGCGCCTATGGCATCTGCGTGCCCGAGGAATTCGGCGGCGCCGCGCTCGACTACGTGACGCTGGCGGTGGTGCTCGAAGAGATCGCTGCGGGCGATGGGGGCACCAGCACCGCCATCAGCGTGACCAACTGCCCGGTCAACGCCATCCTCATGCGCTATGGCAACGCGCAGCAAAAGCGCGACTGGCTCACGCCCCTGGCGCGTGGCGAGATGCTGGGCGCCTTCTGCCTGACCGAGCCGCATGTGGGCTCCGACGCCTCCGCGCTGCGTACCACGGCGGTCAAGCAGGGCGATGAGTACGTGATCAACGGCGTCAAGCAGTTCATCACCAGCGGCAAGAATGGCCAGGTCGCCATCGTCATCGCGGTGACCGACAAGGCCGCCGGCAAGAAGGGCATGAGCGCCTTCCTCGTGCCCACCAGCAACCCCGGCTACGTCGTGGCGCGACTGGAAGACAAGCTCGGCCAGCACAGCAGCGACACGGCGCAGATCCAGTTCGACGACTGCCGCATCCCGGCCGACAACCTGATCGGCGCCGAGGGCGAGGGCTACAAGATCGCCCTGGGCGCGCTGGAGGGCGGGCGCATCGGCATCGCCGCGCAGAGCGTGGGCATGGCGCGCAGCGCGTTCGAGGCGGCGCTGGCGTACGCCAAGGAGCGCGAGAGCTTCGGCACCGCCATCTTCAACCACCAGGCGGTGGGCTTCCGGCTGGCCGACTGCGCCACGCAGATCGAAGCCGCCCGCCAGCTCATCTGGCACGCCGCCGCGCTGCGCGATGCCGGCCGGCCCTGCCTGAAGGAGGCGGCCATGGCCAAGCTCTTCGCCAGCGAGATGGCCGAGCGCGTTTGCAGCGCCGCCATCCAGACCCTGGGCGGCTACGGCGTGGTGAACGACTTTCCGGTCGAGCGCATCTACCGCGACGTGCGCGTCTGCCAGATCTACGAAGGCACGAGCGACGTGCAGAAGATCATCATCCAGCGGGCGCTGGCTTAGGGCAACACTGAACAAGTCCCTCGCGCGCGGCGCATCCCCGCTGGGGGCGGTCTGCTGCGTTGCAAATCCTCGCCATCGCTGCGGCTATGGCTGTGGTTTGCGCCTTGCAGCCCATCCCCCAGCAGAGCGCGCCGCATCGCGGGGACTTGTTCAGCGTCGCCTTGGCGCGGCTTCGCCAGCGCCGTGGGTGATGCGGGCCTCAGCGGACGACGGCGCCCGCTTGCAGGCCGGCCTTCAGTGCTGCCTGCATGTCCTGCGGAAGGCTGGCTGCCCCCTTCAGCACGCCGGGGCCACCCTCGCGCCAATGGATCACGAACGCATGCAGTTCGGCGCTTGAATACGGCGCGTACTCGGCAACGCGCAGCACCACCTCCGTGGCGCCTTCCACCAGCACCCGGGAGGACAGCAGCCTGACCACCGGCCCGAGTTCCCGGACCTCGATGCCCACGACCCGCTGCACTGCGCGCGGCGTGTCCGCCAAGGCCACGGCGACGGAGGCCGGGGTGAGGTCCGTCACTTGCCGTACCTCGGCCTGCGCGAAGCAGCCGGGCATGCCGAAGAACTGGTGCAGGCCCATCGCAGCCGCGGCCCTGCGGCCTGCCCGGTCCTTCTGGTCGTCACGCCACGCCGGCGTCCACAGGATGAGCGCGGATGCGCCAGGGCTGCACACGGGGAACGCTGGCTCGGGTTCCAGCGCGACGTAGGTGTGGGCGCAGGCGCCCAGCAGCCCGGCGGCGCCGAGCAGCGCCAGCCCTCGGGCGAAAAGGCGCAGGAGCCCCATCGCGAGGTTACAGCGGCGTGTAGCAGCTCTTGCCCGTGATCGACAGGTTCGCGGCCGACTCCACGCTGTCCAGGGTGGGCAGGATGCTGGGGCTGGCGTCGCCCAGCGGGCAGAGGTAGGGCCCCTTGAGAGCCCACACGGTTCGGCTGGCGAGGCCGGTGGGCTGCGTCCAGAGGCCCCAGAACGCCGTCACCGTGCTGTTGGCGGCGTTGCGGTCGAAAGCCACCTTGCCGAGGCTGGTGGGGGCGATGGACAGCAAGGTACCGGTGCCCGAACACTGCGCGTTTCCGTACTCCGCCAGCGTCTGGCTGAGGGCGATGCGCGAGTCGCCTTCGCGGGTGATGCGCCACACGTTGCGCCCCCAGGCGCCGGGCCGCAGGGACATGCAGGCATCCTGCTTCCAGTCCCCTTGCGGAAGGCCGGCAGCGCTGGTGGCGCAAGCGACTTCGACCGTGGATACATGGGCGCTGCCCACGGTGCCGCGGTCGTTGCGCAGCGTGCAGTTCTGCCCGGCCGGCTGTGCCTTGACGGAGACCGCATAGGCCGATCCGCCCGGCAGCGGGCTGGCGAACGTGAAGCCGCCGTTGGCGGAGACGCTCAGGTCGTCGCCTCCGTTGTTCTGCAGCACCAGCACCGCACCGGCGGCCAGGCCGCTGACGGTGCCGCCCACGCTGAACCGCGCCGCTGGCAGGTCGGCGCAAGCCACGGCCACGTTGTTCACGTTGGCGGTGGCCGTACCCGTACCCTGCGCCACCGTGCAATTCTGGCCCTCCGGCTGTGTCTTGACCGTGACGGCGTAGGCCTGGCTCGCCTGAAGCGCAGCCGTGAAGGTGAACGCACCGTTGGCCGTGACGTCCAGGTCGTTCGAGCCGTTGTTCTGCAGCACCAGGCGCTTGCCGTTGCCCAAGCCGCTGGCGGTACCGCCCAGCGTGAAGCCATCGGTGGGCGGCGGTGATGGGTCGGCGCTGCCGCCGCCACCCCCGCCGCAGGCGGCCAGCCAGCAGGCCGATGCCACCGGCAGCACAAGGGTTGCGATCCGCGGGGGTGCGCGGTGCAGGCGAGGGGAGAAAAGGGCAGGGCGCATGGACAGCCTCCAGAAAGCGGGTCACCAACGAAAGTGGCGGAGTCCCTCTCCGCCATGGAGGAAAAGCATAGGGAGCTTTCATGCGATGGCGGCGCGCGAAAGCCTCAACGGCCGGGCCGCGTCGACGAGACGCCCGCCATTTCGATGGATGGCTGGAAAAACCCGACGAGCGACAAAAGGGGGCCGCGTGGTGTTCCTACCATTGGCGGCTGGGGTGGCGGTGTGCAACCACTCCGCGGAGGAGATGCATGGACGAGGCCTTTGGCGAGATCGGCGGTTTTGGCAAGGACCTGCGGCGGGCGACGCTGCGGCTGAGCCTGGTCTATTGGGCCTGCATGTTCGTGGCCGACAGCATCCTGGGCCACTTCATCAACATCGATGCCCTGGAGTCCGCCCCGTTGAAGTTCGTGCTGTTCGGCCTGAGTGCGCTCATGACCTATGCCATGTCGCTCCTGCTGTTCCGCCTGCGCAGCCATTCCTTCATGCACAAGGCACTGCTCTGCTTTGCGATGACGGCGGTCGCCGCGCCGGTGTTCACCGCCATCGACTTCTTCAACTACATGCTCTGCCAGTACCCAGAGCCCGTGCGCTTCGACCCGCTCTATTCCGGCTACACCCTGCTGGAAGGAGCGTCCATGCTGTTCGGCTGGAGCTGCCTGTTCGTGGCCCTGCTCTACAACTTCGAGGTACGCGACCGTGAACGGCGCCTCGCCGAGGTCCGCGAGGAGGCGCTGACGGCGCAGATGCGGGCGCTGCGCTACCAGGTGAACCCGCACTTTCTCTTCAACACGCTCAACTCCATCGCCGGGCTGATCGAGGAGGGTGCGGCCACCCGCGCGGAGCGCATGGTGCTGTCGCTGTCCGCCTTCCTGCGCACGACCCTGGCGCTCGACCCCCTGCACGACTTGCCGCTGGGCGAGGAGCTGCAGTTGCAACAGGACTACCTGGCCATCGAACGCGAGCGCTACTCCGACCGCATGGACTTCATGGTCGATGCGCCCGACGACGTACGCAAGGCCCTGGTGCCGAGCCTCATCCTCCAGCCCCTGATCGAGAACGCCATCAAGCACGGCGTCGGCCAGTCGCATGCGCACACGCAGATCAGCATCCGGGCAGAGCGGCAGGGCGAGCGCCTGTCGGTCACCGTCGACAACAGTGTTCAGAGGTGTGCGCCCGGCGCTGCGCCCGCAGCCGGCCTGGGCATCGGCCTGCGCAACGTGGCCGAGCGCATCCGCATGCGCTTCGGCGAAGCCGGCGCCCTGCGCATCGACACCACCCAGGCCACGCGATTCCGGGTGGAGCTCACGCTGCCCTGGAGAACGCCATGAAGCCGCTCAACCTGCTGGTGGTGGACGACGAGCCGCTGGCGCGCCGGCGCGTGGTGCGCCTGCTGCGCCAGTTGCCCTGGGCCGGGCAGATCGAGGAGGCAGCCCACGTGCCGCAGGCGCTCGCCTGCCTGGACCATTTCGAGGCCCACATCCTGCTGCTCGACATCCAGATGCCCGGCGGCAGCGGCTTCGACCTGCTGGCGCAGCTGGCCAGCCGCTCCGGCAGGCCGGGGCCGCCGCCGGCCGTGGTGTTCATCACCGCGTTCGACGACCAGGCGTGCCGGGCCTTCGATGCCAGCGCCACCGACTACCTCACCAAGCCCATCGAGCCCGGACGCTTCCAGCTCGCGATGGAGCGCGCCCGCCGGGCCACCGAGCTGCAGGACGGCGCACAGCGGATCGCCGAGCTGGAGGAGGCCATCGCCACCCTGCGCCGCACCGCGCCGCCGCGTGGGCTGGCGGAGCTCTGGGTGAAGACGCAGGGCCAGTACGCCCGGGTCGCCTGCGCCAGCATAACCCGCATCCAGGCCGAGCGCGACTGTGCCCGCATCCATGCCGATGGCCGGGACTACCTGCACAACGCCAGCTTGGCCGAACTGGAGCAGCAGTTGCCGGGGCAGGACTTCATCCGCATCCACCGCAGCATGATCGTGCGCATCGACGCAGTCAGGCGTCTGGGGGTGGGCGCCTTCTCGTCCTTGACGCTGGTGCTGTCTGACGGCGCGACGGTGCGGGTCGGGCGCACCCACACTGCGGCGGTGCGGGCGCGGCTGATGCCGTGCGGACACCCGCAGCAGTAGCGGGTCCTTTTGCTCCTCAATTAATAGCTGAATGCGCTGATGAGACGGGCGCTCCGGGACATTCTGGCTTCAAATCCATCGCCCCGGCTATTCCGAGTCGCGCTTGCGCAGCACCACCGTGATCTGTCCGTTCACCTCCAGCGTGGCGCTCTCCACCTCATGCAGGTGGCGGCAGCCGCCCGCACGCAGGGCGGCGGCCAGGTCGTCGGCCGACAGCAGCTGCTGGCGCATCAGCGCCTCGTTCACGCGGCCCTGGTAGACCAGTTCCTTGGGTTGGCCGTCCACCAGCAGTGCCAGCTTGGGGAAGCGGTAGGTGACGTGCGCCAGCAGCACGTGGCACATCAGCAGCGTGGCGGCGGAAATCAGCCCGCCGATGAGCGAGTTGTCGCCCGCGTTCATCGAGTTCTGCACCGCGTTCGACAGCACCAGCAGCAGCACCAGATCGAACGGCGCGAACTGCCCCGTCTGCCGCCGCCCGGTCAGCCGCAGGAAGACCAGCAGGAAGGCGTAGACCACCACGCCCCGCACAATGAATTCCCACCACGGCACGCTCATCGACAACATCGCAACACTCTCCTGAAGGGGTAGGGCACGACCCCGGCGCATGGCCCGGTGCCATACACGGCAACCGGGCAGCGCGATGATGGCAGGAACGCGCAGGCGCGTCTGCAAGAATGCCGGACCCGGCCTCACGTTCTTCGCCGGTGCCCGCCCACTGCCGCGCTGGCACCCCATTGCCCTTCCATGCTGCCTGACTCCCGAGATCCCTGCCCTTGCGGCCGCGTCGCCGCCCCCGGTGGCCGCGCCCCGGCCCGGCTGGCTTTTGCCGACTGCTGTGGCCGCTACCTGGACCGGCGCGCCGATCGCCCCGCGCCGGACGCCGAAAGCCTGATGCGCTCGCGCTACACCGCCTTCGTCTGCGAAGACGCGGCGTACCTGCTCGCCACCTGGGCGCCCGCGCAGCGGCCGGCCTCGGTCGATTTCGACCCCGGCACCCGCTGGCTGGGCCTGGAGGTGCGCGCCCACCGTCCCCTGGGCGACGACCGCGCCGAGGTCGAATTCGTCGCCCGCCAGCGCGATGCCGGAGGCCGGGCGCACCGCCTGCACGAGACCAGCCGCTTCGTGCGCACCGGCGGCCGCTGGTACTACGTGGACGGCGACCTGCGCTGAGATACGGCCCGGCCATGCGCGACGCCCGCCGCCAGCCGTCCAGCCAGGAGGAGGAGGACGACGACATCCGCCCTTCGGAATGGTCGGCCTCGATGTGGGGCGAGCATGCGGTCGGTGATTCCATGGCGCCTGCGCCGGGGGGCGACCGGCTCGAACGGGCCATGCAGCGGCGCCTGCTGCTGTCGCTGTCCGAGCGCGGCTCCACCGAAATAGCGGTGCTGGTCATTCCCGGTGTGCTGTGCTGGATGTACGGACGCGCGCCGGGCCATCTGTGGATGTGGGCCTGGTGGGCCGGCTTCGTCGCGCTGACCCTGGGCGTGGCCTGGCTGCGGCGGGGCCTGCGGCGGCGGCGTCCGCTGGCCGATGCGTCCGCCGTCCCCCACTGGCACCGCCTCTATCGCCGTGCGGCGCTGCTCGCGGGCCTGTGCTGGGCCGCGCCGCTGGTGGTCGCCGTGCAGGGCGGCAGCACCGAGTTCAAGCTGTTCCTCTACATGGTGCTGTGCGCGGTGCTGGCCTCCAGCGCCACCTTCCTGGCGCCGCTGCCCGGCATCTTCTGGCGATTTTTCGGCGGCATCTACCTGCCCATGGTGGTGGCGGTGTACTGGGCGTTCCCGCTGCGCTGGATGTATCTGCTGCCGCTCACGCTGCTCTATGGCGCCGTCATCGTGCGGCACGCCTGGGGCGGGCGCCGGCTGGTCGAGCAGCAGATCGACCAGGAGCGCCAGCGCCTGCGGCTGGCCGAACGCTACCGCGTGGCCAAGGAACAGGCCGAGCGGGCGCTGGCCGAGCGCAACCGCTTCATCTCCACCACCAGCCACGACCTGCGCCAGCCGCTGCACGCGATGGGCCTGCTGGTGCAGACGGCCCTGCAGCGCAACGCCGATGCGCAACTGGCGCCGGTGCTGCACGACGTGCGTGACTGCGTGCGCTCGCTCAACTTCATGTTCAACGCGCTGCTGGACCTGTCGCGGCTGGAGTCCGGCGAATTCGCCGCCCGCCGCGAAGACGTGCCGCTCGCGGCCGTGTTCGAGGACGTGGCTACCGTGTTCCGGCCCGAGGCCACGCAGCGCCGCCTCAGGCTGGCGATCTTCCTGCCGCGCCGCGACCCAGCCTGGGTGCGGGCGGACCCGGCGCTGTTGCGGCAGATGGTGTTCAACCTGGCGCAGAACGCGCTGCGCTACACCCGCTCGGGCGGGCTGCTGCTGGGGGCCCGGCGGCGCGGCGGCCAGTGGCGCGTGGAGGTGTGGGACACCGGCAGCGGCGTCAGCCCGCAGGACCGCGACCGCATCTACGCGCCCTACGCGCGGGGCGAGGCCGGCGTGCGGCACGGCGTGCAGACGGCGGCCCGACCATCGACCGGGCTGCCCGGCGCCGGGCTGGAGGGGCATGGCCTGGGTCTGGCGGTGGTGGCACGTTGCGCCCGCCTCACCGGCGCCGAATACGGCTTCGACTCCACGCCGGGCCGGGGTTCCTGCTTCTGGCTGCAGCTTCCCGCCGCCGTGCCGGCCGCACCGCGGGCTGGCCACGAGCAACCCCCGGGCGCGGCGCCGGCTGTGGGGCGGGCGACCCTGCTGTCCGGCACCTGCCTGCTGGTGGACGACGACCCGCAGGTGCAGTCGGCCCTACGTCAGTTGCTGCAGTCGTGGGGCATTGAGGTGCAGGTGGCGGCAAGCGGCGCGCAGGCGCTGTCGCTGGTGGGCAGCGGCTTCGTGCCCGATGCCATCCTGTGCGACCAGCGGCTGGGCGCGGGGCAGAACGGCCTGGCGGTGCTGAAGGCGCTGCAGGCCCGCTGCGGCCACACCCGCGGCGCCATGCTCACGGGCGAGCATGCCTCGCCCGAGCTGTTGCAGGCCGAGGACGATGGCTACCTGGTGCTGCACAAACCGCTGGAGCCGGACGTGTTGCAGGCCCTGCTGGCGCGCTGGCTGCCCGCTGCCGGCGAGCCCGCCCGGCAGGGCTGATCCCGCCGAGGCTGCTGGAGGGCGGGGCCGGTCCGGCCGCCCACCCGCACGGTCAGCGCAACCGCGCCTCGTCGCCCGGCTCCAGCTGCACGCCTCGCAGCCGGGCGATTGCCTCCACCCGGTTGCGCACGCCCAGCTTGCCCAGGATGGCCGTGACGTGTTCCTTCACCGTGTGCTCCGACAGGTTCAGGCTGCCCGCGATGTGCTTGTTGGGCTGGCCTTGCAGCACCAGCGCCAGGATCTGTCCCTGCCGGGGTGTCAGGCCCAGCTCGGCGGGGGTGAGCGGCACCGCCCGCGCGGGCTGGGCGCTGGAATCGACCGCGGGCGTGCCCGAATCGAACCAGCTGCCGCCACGCAGCAGCGCGGTGGCCGCGGCCGCGAACACCTCGGGCTCCTGCTGCTTGTGCACGAAGCCATGCGCGCCGCTGCCCTGCGCCTTGGCCCGCAGGGCGGGGTGGCTGTCGCCGCTCACCATCAGCACCCGGGTCTGCGGCGCCAGCGCCAGCAGATCACGGATGAAGTGCGTGGTCACGCCGTCGGCCAGCCAGAAGTCCACCAGCGCCAGCGCCGGCGCGCCCCGGGCCGCCACCGTGCGCAGGGCCTCCTGCGTGGTGCTGACGCACACCGCATCGGCCAGGCCGGGGTGCAGCCGGAGAAATTCGCTCATGCCGCGCGCGACCAGCGGATGGTCGTCCACCACCAGGGCATAGCGCTGGGCGCCAGGCGCGTCGAAGTTGTCGGAAAGGGTCAATGCAGGCCAGTCGTGGAAGGAGGAAACCCGGCGCGCCGCCACCAGGGGGCGGGCACCGTGGCCGGGCCGTGGTCGCGCAGCGCGTAACAAATACCCGACGGTGGGGGGGTGAGGCGAAAGCGTGGACTGTACTGAAATTCGGGCTCGCCAATCGTTTGCGGCGCGGTGGGGCTGCTGGCCTCCCGCGCTCCTGGCCTGCCTCTCGGCGGGCCAATGCCGCATTGCCTTTGATCGCTCCGCTTCTCCTTTCGATGGATCTCTGCCCATGAACCCCCTGGATTTCACCCGCCGCACCGCCACCCTCGCTCTGCTGGCATCCCTGGCTGCCTGCGGCGGTGGCGGTGGCGGCGATGCCTCCGGCCCTGCGCCGGAGCCCGCCCCTGCCCCTGCACCTACCCCTGCGCCCGCGCCCGCGCCTGCGCCTGCGCCTGCTACCGTCACGGGTCAATACGTCAGCCAGCCGCCCGCCGCCGCCGGTGCGGCCAGTCTCGCCGCATTGAACGCGCAGGGTGCGCGCGGCTTCGCCTTCCTGGGCACGCTGGCCACCAACACCGGCGCCGCCAGCACCGAGCAGGGCGATTTCTACGTGAGCGACACCGCCCACGCCGGTTCGCGGCTGGAGTACGAAACCGTGGCGCAGCCCGGCTCCGGCGACGCGCTCGTCGCGCAGCTGAACGCGCAGGGCGCGCGCGGCTTCGCGTACAAGGCCCCGGTGCTGACGGGCGACGGCGCCAATCCTTCCGCGCTCACCGTGCGTGACGCCTCGCGCAGCACCACGTTCTCTTACGAAAAGCAACCCATCTTCGGCTCCTTGAGCCGCGACGCCTTCCAAAGCCAGCTCAATGCCCAGGGCGCGCGCGGCTATCGGCTGGTGGGCCCGCTGATGGCCGGGGCCGAGAGCTTCAACCTGTATGTGAAGGACTCGTCCGCGACCACCTACAGCTACACGGTGATCGACGGCGACGGTCCCTCGGGCGTTGGCACCAGCGATGCGCTGCGCAATCGCCTGAGCACGCAGGGCGCGCAGGGCCAACTGTTCCTGGGCGCGTTCGTGATCCAGGGCAACGCTTCGGCCCAGGTGTTCGAGCGCAGCTCGGCACAGAACGGCGCCGTGGAATACGACGTGCGCACCGCCACGCCGCAGGCCTCCATCGCGCAGCTGACGGCGGCGATGAACGACCGGGCCGCCCAGGGCTATTTCTTCTTCAGCGACCTGGTCACCGCGACTGGAGAGGGGGTCACGCTGTCGGTGCGCAACGCGGCCAACCTGCGCAATCCGTTGGCGGGCATCACCTTCCCGTAGTCAGAGGGCAAGGCATACTTCGCCCTGTGCACAAGGCGCCCCCGGGCGCCTTTTTCCATGGCGCTTGGCGCTTTCCTTCTTCCATCCCTCAAGAAAGAGTTGTCTTCATGCTGGCCTTCGATGCGGTGCTGTTCGATTGCGATGGTGTGCTGGTGGACAGTGAGCCCATCACCCACCGCGTGCTGCGCGACCAGCTGGCCGAATCGGGCTGGGAGATGACGCTGCAGGACTGCATGCACATCTTCCTGGGCAAGGCCGTGCGCTCCGAGGCGGCCCGCATCGAGGCCCAGACCGGCCAGCCGCTGACGGACGCGTGGATGGACCGTTTCTACGCCCGCCGCAACGACGCGCTGCAGGCGGAGCTGCAGGCCATCGCCCACGCAGAGCAGGCAGTGGCGGCCGTGCATGGCCTGCTGCAGGGCCGCATTGCCTGCGCCTCCGGTGCCGACCGGGCCAAGGTGGAACTGCAACTGGCCAAGACCGGCTTGGCCCGGTTCTTCGAAGGCCGCGTGTTCAGCGGCCACGAAATGCCACGCACCAAGCCCGCGCCCGACGTCTATCTGGCGGCCGCCGCGGCCCTGGGCGTGGCGCCGGCCCGCTGCCTGGTGGTGGAGGATTCCGCCACGGGCGTCACGGCGGGTGTGGCGGCCGGGGCTACCGTGGTCGGCTACAGCCCTTCGGCCCATGGCCATGATTCGAGCGCCGCGTTGCGTGCGGCGGGTGCGCGGCATGTGATGAATGACATGGCGGAGTTGCCGGGGCTGCTGACCAGCGGTTTGTAGCCCCAGGGCCTGCGCACCCCGACGTTGAGCGCGCAGCCAGCTATTGAATCGATAGCGACACGCGTCTTGGCCTCGGCCGGTTCGATGGTTCTCCAGCGCAGCCGCACCGGGCGACCAAGGGGGCGGCGACTGGCGCGTGCGTCAGCCGCTCCCTGCAGCCTCTCAGCGCCCGCCGCGACCTGCCTGGCGCCGTGTTTGCGCCCACGCCATTGCCCCCAGCAGCAGCGTCAGCGCCAGCAGCGCCCACTGCGACAGCGTCGGCACGCTCTTGGGGCTGGGCGCGTCTCCCAGGCAGCTCAGCGTGGCGGTGGCAGGCGTGTTGACCTGGCCCTGGCTGGTGGTGAAGTCAGTGCCGGGGGTGATGGTGTTGGTCACGGTAGTGCCCGGCGCCCGGCACAGCGCGGCTTGGCCCACCGGCCACTGCACCGGCACGGTGATGGTGCAGCCAGCGGCAGGCAACGTGGCATTGGTCAGCGACACGCGGCTGCTGCCCGTTGTTGCGGTCAGCGTGCCGCCGGTGCAGGTAGTGCTGGCAGGGCCCGCCACCGTCAGTGGCGCAGGCAGGTTGTCCGTCACGTTCAGGCCGGTTACTGGCGTGTTCGAGCTATTGGCGACAGTGATGGTCAGCGTCGCATTGCCTCCGGGTGCCAGAGTGGTGGGAGCAAACGCCTTGGCGATGGACGCCGGCACACCGCAAGCGCCGCCGGCCCTGACGGCATTCAAGAACGCGGGAGCGATCTTGCCGGCGTTTTGAGGGTACTGGTCGCCCGCAGCCGCCGGCGAGAACGGGGTCATGTCGATGGTGGCGAAAAGGCAGGCGCCATCCCCGTTGTAGGACTGCTGCGAGGGCACCAGCAACCCATAAACATTGTTGACCGTGGACCCGGCGGCAGGGTTCGAGGCTCCCGTCTGCAGGTACAGCGCGTTGGACGCCGGCACGTTGTTGAAATACTGGATGTACCCGCCGTGAAGGGGATTCAGGCCGGTGAAACTCGTGCTGTAGGGCGATGCCGTGTTCAAGGGGAAGGAACCCAAGCTGAAGGTATTGCTCCCCAACGTCGGTGAAAAAGCGCCGGAAGCGGTGAACGCGGCGCCCACCGCAGCGTTGTTTGCGGGTATGCAGCAGCTGTCGACGAACATCACGAAGGCGTTGGCGCTGCGGGCTGCGATGGCGTTGTTGATGGCGGTCCAGTTGGAACTGTCGACCGCGTTGTACACGCTTGCCACCACCACCATGTCGTAACGGCCGCCGCCAGCCAGCACGAAGGTGGCCGGGGTGACTGCGTTGGCCCCGTCCAGAATCGCCTGCTGCGTCACCGATGCGCCTGTCGCGGTGAACTCCTGCACAAGATTGACGAAGTGCGCGTTGCCATTGTTGCCGGGGCCGAACTGATCGATGGGCTCATTGGTGGTCAGTACCAGGACGTTCTGTGCCAAAGCCTGTCCATGCACCAGTACCACAACGAGCCCGACAAGCACGGCCGCACCACGCAGTGCGCGCATCAAACGATCAATCATTCCTAAACCCTTCCAAGTGCCCGAAAGGGCAGGCCTGAGTAACAAGTGGAAATGGATTGTAAATTCCTATCGAAAATATAAAAATGTGAATTTTTGTCAATTTTTCGGGTTGTAGGCTTATTTCCCATGCCTGAATGCTCCAGGTGTGGTTCCCGTCCAGTCGCGAAAGGCGCGGGTGAAGCTCTTTTCGCTGCGAAAGCCGACGGCCAGCGCCACCTGCTTGATGGGGCGCTGGCTGCGGCGCAATTCGTCCATGGCCTGGGTCTGCCGCACTTCGTCCTTCAACGCTTGCAGGCTCAAGCCTTCCTCGTGCAACTGGCGGTGGAGCGTTCGGATCGACAGGTGCAGCAATGCGGCCAGTGCTTCGGCGGTGTGTGCACTGCCGAGGTGGGCGTGCAGCAGTTCACGCACGCGCTGACCGAGGAGACGGTCGCGGCGGTACTGCCGAACGGTCAAGGGCAAGGCGCGCTGGAGCATGCTGCGCAGCGCGCGCTCGTCCCTCTGCAAGGGCAGACCGAGGTACTGCTCGTCGAAGGTATAGCTCGCCGCCCGCGCGCCGAACTGCAGTGCCCCGGTGAACATCAAGGGGTATGCACTGGCGTGTGGCGGTGGGGCGAAGGGGAACTGCGCGCCCTTCAGCGGAATGCGCGAGTCGATGGCCCAGCAGGCATAGCCGTGCAGAAAGCGCAGGCAAGACACCAGGCAGAACTCCCGAAACTCTCCCAGGTCGCGGTGCTCGGTGATGGTGACGCTGGCCTGGCCGCCCTCCACGCGTAGCGCCAGGCCGATGTCGTCCGTCAGCAGGCGGTGGTGGCGGCACCAGCGCTTGATGGCCACGCCCAGATTCGGCGCGGTGATGGAGGCGCGGCAGAGCATGCCGTGGCTGCCCCAGGGCAGGCGGCGGGTAAACCAGCCCAGGGCCTCGTCGTCCAGCTCCTGCATGGCATGGGCGTTCAGCGCCTCGAACTGCGCTGCCGTCACGCGCGCCTGCGGGTCGGCCACGTCATGCGGCGCGATCCGTGCCGTCTGCAGGGCGCTGGCTGGATCCATGCCGCGCAATTCATACGCCCTTGTGATCGAGTGCACGAACGCCATGGGCGTGGCTGCGCGGCCGCGTGGAGCGGAGGGCAGGGCAGGGGTGGAGGGAGGCATTCGGGTTGGCACGATTTGCAACCATTGTGGCTCCAAATGCGTCTTCCGAGCGCGTAAGCTGGCAGCCAGCAAAAGGTGCCGCGCCGTTCCCTGGGCGTACGGCCCGTCCAGACAGGAGACAAAACCCCATGCAAGCCCCTCTCGCCCCCGCAGTGGCAGACGGTCTGTCCTACGACCGCGGCGCCACCGGCACGCCGCTGATCGAGCAGACCCTGGGTGCCTTCTTCGACGACATGGTCCGTCAGGGCCCGGACCGGCTGGCCCTGGTCAGCGTGCACCAGAACCTGCGCTACACCTACGGCCAGCTGCACACCGAGGTACGCCGGCTGGCCAGCGCGCTGCTCGGTCTGGGGCTGGCGCCGGGCGACCGCATCGGCATCTGGTCGCACAACAACGCCGAATGGCTGCTGATGCAGCTGGCCACGGCGCAGGTCGGCCTGGTACTGGTCAACATCAACCCCGCCTACCGCACGGCCGAGGTCGAATACGCGCTCAACAAGGTCGGCTGCAAGGCGCTGGTGACCATGGCGCGCTTCAAGACCAGCGACTACCTGGGCATGCTGCGCGAACTGGCACCCGAGCTGGCCTCCGCCGCGCCCGGCCGTCTGCAGTCCGCACGCCTGCCGCAGCTGCAGACCGTCGTGTGGATCGACGAGGCCGGGCAGGGCGCCGACGAGCCGGGCCTGCTGCGCTTTTCTGAGCTGATGACCCAGGGCGATGCGCGGGATGCGCGTATCGATGCCGTGGCCGCCGGCCTGAAGAACACCGATCCGATCAACATCCAGTTCACCAGCGGCACCACGGGCTTTCCGAAGGGCGCCACGCTGACCCACCGCAACATCCTGAACAACGGCCTGTTCATCGGCGAGTGCATGCGGCTCGGCCCGGAGGACCGCCTGTGCATTCCGGTGCCGCTCTACCACTGCTTCGGCATGGTGCTGGGCAACCTGGCCTGCCTCACGCACGGCGCGGCCATCGTCTATCCCAGCGACGGGTTCGATCCGCTCAAGGTGCTGGAAGCCGTGCAGGCCGAACGCTGCACCGGCCTCCATGGCGTGCCCACCATGTTCATCGCCGAACTGGACCATCCGCGCTTCACCGAGTTCGATCTTTCGACGCTGCGCACCGGCATCATGGCCGGCTCGCCCTGCCCCACCGAGGTAATGAAGCGGGTGGTGCGGGACATGCACCTGGAGCAGATCACCATCGCCTACGGCATGACCGAAACCAGCCCGGTCAGCTGCCAGAGCAGCACCGAGACGCCGCTGGAAAAGCGCGTCTCCACCGTGGGCACGGTGCAGCCGCATCTGGAAGTGAAGATCATCCATCCCGACAGCGGCCAGATCGTGCCGCGCGGGCAGTCCGGCGAGCTGTGCACGCGCGGCTACTCGGTGATGCACGGCTACTGGGGCGACGATGCGAAGACCCGCGAATCGATCGACGCCGAGGGCTGGATGCACACCGGCGACCTCGCCACCATGGACGCCGAGGGCTACGTCAACATCGTCGGCCGCATCAAGGACATGGTGATCCGGGGCGGCGAGAACGTGTACCCGCGCGAGATCGAGGAATTCCTCTACCGCCATCCGCAGGTGCAGGACGTGCAGGTGGTGGGCGTGCCCGACGCGAAATACGGCGAGGAACTCTGCGCCTGGGTCATCGCCAAGCCCGGTACGCGGCCCACCGAAGACGACATCCGCGCCTTCTGCAAGGGCCAGATCGCGCACTACAAGGTGCCGCGCTACATCCGCTTCGTCACCTCGTTCCCGATGACGGTGACCGGCAAGATCCAGAAATTCAAGATCCGCGACGCCATGAAGGGCGAGCTCGGCCTGCAGGAAAGCACCACAGCATGATTCTCGAATCCCGACTCAATCCGCGCTCGGCGGACTTCCAGGCCAACGCCGCCGCCATGCGCGGCGTGGTGGACGACCTGCGCGCCCAGGTGGCCCGCGTGGCCCTGGGCGGCGGCGAGGCCGCCCGCGCCAAGCACACCGGCCGCGGCAAGCTGCTGCCGCGCGAACGGGTCGACCGGCTGCTCGACCCCGGCACGCCGTTCTTGGAACTGGCCCCGCTGGCCGCGCTGAACATGTACGGCAACGACGCGCCGGGCGCGGGCCTCATCGCCGGCATCGGCCGGGTGGCGGGCGTCGACTGCATGATCGTCTGCAACGACGCGACGGTGAAGGGCGGCACCTATTACCCGCTCACCGTCAAGAAGCACCTGCGCGCGCAGGAAGTGGCCGAGCAGAACCGCCTGCCGTGCATCTATCTGGTCGATTCGGGCGGCGCCAATCTGCCCAACCAGGACGAGGTCTTCCCCGACCGCGACCATTTCGGCCGCATCTTCTACAACCAGGCCAACATGAGCGCGCAGGGCATCGGCCAGATCGCCGTGGTAATGGGCTCCTGCACGGCCGGCGGCGCCTACGTGCCCGCCATGAGCGACGAGACCATCATCGTCAAGAACCAGGGCACCATCTTCCTGGGCGGCCCGCCGCTGGTGAAGGCCGCCACGGGCGAGGTGGTGACGGCGGAAGACCTCGGCGGCGGCGACGTGCACACGCGCCTCTCGGGCGTGGCCGACCACCTGGCGCAGAACGACCTGCACGCGCTGGCGCTGGCGCGCGCCGCCGTGAAGAATCTCAATGCAAAACAGCCCCCAGCGCTTGATGTGCAAGCGCCTGTTGCTCCTAAATTCGCAGCAGAAGAGTTGTATGGCGTGATCCCCACCGACACGCGCAAGCCCTTCGACGTGCGCGAGATCATCGCCCGCATCGTCGATGGCAGCGAGTTCGACGAGTTCAAGGCGCGCTTCGGCACCACGCTGGTCACCGGCTTCGCCCGCATCGAGGGCATGCCGGTGGGCATCATCGCCAACAACGGCATCCTGTTTTCCGAGTCGGCGCTCAAGGGCGCGCACTTCATCGAGCTGTGCTGCCAGCGCAAGATCCCGCTGGTCTTCCTGCAGAACATCACCGGCTTCATGGTGGGCCGCAAGTACGAGAACGAAGGCATCGCCCGCAACGGCGCCAAGATGGTCACGGCCGTGGCCACCGCCAACGTGCCGAAGTTCACCATCATCATCGGTGGCAGCTTCGGGGCGGGCAACTACGGCATGTGCGGCCGGGCGTATTCCCCGCGCTTTCTCTGGATGTGGCCCAACGCCCGCATCAGCGTGATGGGCGGCGAGCAGGCCGCCAGCGTGCTGGCCACCGTGCGGCGCGACGGCATCGAGGCCAAGGGCGGCCAGTGGAGCGCCGAGGAAGAGGAAAGCTTCAAGGCGCCGATCCGCCAGCAGTACGAAGAACAAGGACACCCGTACTACGCCACCGCGCGCCTGTGGGACGACGGCATCATCGACCCGGCCGACACGCGGCGGGTGCTGGCGCTGGGGCTGGCGGCCTCGCGCAATGCGCCCATCGGCGAGACGAAGTTCGGCCTGTTCCGCATGTGAGGCCAGGGCGGATGTTCAAGGCGCGCAAGCGAGCAGCAGCCTGCACGGCGAGTGCCACCACGGTCGCACAGGCCGGGCCTGGCCTCGCTCGCCCGCGCCTGGCCTGGCGGTGGGGCGCAGGGTTGCTGTGCGCGGCGCTGGCTGCCTGCCAGGCGCCGGTGCGGTCGCCGGCTGTCGCGCAGGTTCCCGTGTCTGCCGGCTCGCCAGCCGCTGCATCCGCCGGCCAGCCCGCAGCGGAGTGGCGGCACGTCAGCATTGCCCTGCCCTCCGGCGAATCTCTTCGTGCGCACTGGTGGCCCGCGGAAGGCACCCAGGCCGAACCCCGGCCCGCCGTGGTCGCGCTGCATGGCTGCGGCGGGCTGTACGCGCAAGGCGAACGCCTGTCGCAGCGCTACCGCGAAACCGCTGCCCGCCTGCACGCGGCCGGCTACTCCGTGCTGTTGCCCGACAGCTTCGGCTCACGCGGGTTGCGCTCCATCTGCAGCACCCGCTACGGGGCGCGCGACGTCACCGTGGCCGTACGTGCACAGGACGCGCGTGCCGCCCTGCAATGGCTGGCGGCGCGGCCCGGCGTGGAGGCGCGGCGCATCGGCGTGCTGGGCTGGTCCAACGGCGCCACGACTGCGCTGAACCTGCTGGAGCAGCGCCGCCTGCACCCCGCGCCGGGCGACGTGCCCCTGGCGGGCGTGGCCGTGTTCTACCCCGGCTGCGGCCCGCTGCAGCGGCGCCACGCCGTGCTGGAGCCCGCGCCGCTGTTGATGCAACTCGGCGCGCTGGACGACTGGACGCCCGCGCAACCTTGCATGGACTTCGCCGATGCGCTGCAGCGCCGCGCCGGCAGCGACGTCATGCTCAAGGTGTACGCGGACAGCTACCACGGCTTTGACGGCACGGCCCCGGTGCGGGTGCGTGCAGACGTACCCAACGGCACCTCGGCGCAGGGCGTGCACGAAGGCGGCAACCCAGTGGCGCGGGCGCAGGCGCTGGCCGCGCTCGACGGCTTCTGGACCCGGACGCTCGGCGCCGGCAAGCAGCCATGAGCCACGCATTCCACGCGCATTTCACCCTGCTGGCCCGCTACAACGCCTGGGCCACGGGGCGCCTGCTGGACGCCGTGGCGCAACTGCCAGACGCCGACTACCGCCGCGACGCGGGCCTTTTCTTTCGCAGCATCCACGGCACGCTGAACCATCTGCTGGTGGGGGAACACCACCTGTGGTTCGTCCGGTTCGCGGAGGGCAGCTCGCCGCGTGTCGCCCTGGATGCGGAGCTGGAGCCCGACCGGGCACGGCTCGCCGAGCGCCTGCGCGCGGGGGCTGCCCGGTGGGAGCCGCTGATCGCAGCCCTGCCCGACGACCGCTGGGCGGGCACGCTCGACTACACCACCATGCGCGGCACGGTGGCGTCCCTGCCTTTTGCCGCCACGCTGGCACATGTGTTCAACCACGCCACGCACCACCGGGGGCAGGTCACGGCCGCGCTGACGGCTGCGGGCGGCAAGTCTCCCGAACTCGACTTCGTCTACTACCTGCAGAACCCGTCGCAACCATGAGCCAGAACCTCGCCATCACCCAGTCGGGCGCCGTTGCGCGCATCACGCTGACCCAGCCCGAGATCCGCAACGCCTTCAGCGACGAGGTGATCGCGGAGATCACCGCCGCCTTCAAGGAGGTCGGTGCGCGCCAGGACGTGCGCGCCGTGGTGCTGGCCGCCGAAGGCCCGGCCTTCTGCGCCGGCGCCAACCTGAACTGGATGCGCCGCATGGCGGACTACAGCCGCGACGAGAACCTGGCGGACGCCGCCCTGCTGGCCGAAATGCTGCGCGTGATCTACGAGTGCCCGCACCCCACCATCGCCCGTGTGCAGGGCGATGTGTACGCCGGCGGCATGGGGCTGGTCGCGGCCTGCGACATGGCGGTGGCGGTGGACACGGCGGGCTTTTGCCTGTCCGAAGTGAAGCTGGGCCTCATCCCGGCCACCATCAGCCCGTACGTGGCCCGCGCCATGGGCGCGCGGGCGTCGCACCGCTACTTCCTCACGGCCGAACGGTTCGACGCTGCCGAGGCGCTGCGCATCGGCTTCGTGCACGAGGTGGTGCCCGCCGACCAGCTCGACGCCCGGGTCGATGCCTTGCTGAAAGCGCTGACCCAGGCCGGCCCGCAAGCGGTGCGCGCCTGCAAGCGGCTGGTGCTGGAGGTCGCCGAGCGCGAGATCGACGCTACGCTCATCGGCCGCACCGTGGAGGCCATCGCCGACATCCGCGCCAGCGAGCAAGGCCGCGAAGGCGTGCAGGCGTTCCTGAACAAGCGCAAGCCTTCGTGGCTGCTGGCGGATTGAGGCGAGAGCGGTAGGTCATGGACGCGCTCTGGCTTTCCTTCGTGCAGTGGCTGCACACGCTCGGCCTGCATGTCGACGCCGGCACGGCCGAGGCCGTGGCCGAAGGCGCGCGCCACGCCACCGGCGCGCTCGATCTGCCTGGCCTGATGGCGCTGGCCGCGGCACTGGGCTGGGCCAGCGGGTTCCGGCTCTACGCCGTGGTGTTCCTGGTGGGCATGATGGGCTGGCTCGGCGCGCTGGCGCTGCCGCCCGGCCTGGCGCTGCTGCAGCACCCGGTGGTGCTGTTCGCCAGCGGCTTCATGCTGTTCGTCGAATTCTTCGCCGATAAGGTGCCCTGGCTCGACAGCGCCTGGGACGCGGTGCACGCCTTCATCCGCGTGCCGGCCGGCGCCTTGCTGGCTGCGGGCGTGTTCGGCGCGGACAACGGCGCCATGGCGATGGCGGCGGGGCTGGTCGGCGGCTCGCTTTCGGCCACCGCGCTGGCCACCAAGATGACCACGCGCGCGGCGGCCAACACCTCGCCCGAGCCGTTCTCCAACTGGCTGCTCTCGCTGTTCGAAGACGGCCTGGTCGTGGCCGTGGTCTGGATGGCCACGCAGCACCCGGTGCTGTTCGGCGTGGCGCTGGCGGTCATGTTGGTGCTCTCGGCGGTGCTGCTGGTGGTGCTCTTCCGCTTTCTGCGTGCCGTGCTGCGGCGCGTGTCTTCTCTTTTTTCCAGTCCTGCGAAGGTAGCGTGACATGTTCAAGAAAATCCTGATCGCCAACCGCGGCGAAAGCAGCCGCGCAGCGGCTGCTTCTGCACATCGCCTGGCACGCGCAGCGTGCGCAGGCGATTTCGCCGCGGGAGGGCGCCATGTTTAAGAAGATTCTGATCGCCAACCGCGGCGAAATCGCCTGCCGGGTGGCGGCCACCGCGCGCCGCCTCGGTGTGAAGACCGTTGCCGTCTATTCCGACGCCGATGCCGACGCCAAGCACGTGGCCGCCTGCGACGAGGCCGTGCACATCGGCGGCAGCGCGCCCAAGGAGAGTTACCTGCGCTGGGAGCGCATCCTCGAGGCCGCCCGCGCCTGCGGTGCCGAGGCCATCCACCCGGGCTATGGCTTTTTGTCGGAGAACGAAGACTTCGCCCGCGCCTGCGCCGAGGCAGGCCTGGTCTTCATCGGCCCGCCCCCCTCGGCCATCAAGGACATGGGCCTGAAGGCCGAGTCCAAGCAGCTGATGGAAAAGGCCGGCGTGCCGCTGGTGCCCGGCTACCACGGCGCCGACCAGGACCGGGCCCTGCTGCAGCGCGAGGCCGACCGCATCGGCTACCCGGTTCTCATCAAGGCGAGCGCCGGCGGCGGCGGCAAGGGCATGCGGGCGGTGGAAAAGGCCGAGGACTTCGCCGCCGCGCTGGAGTCATGCAAGCGGGAAGCCATCAACAGCTTCGGCGACGACGCCGTGCTGGTCGAAAAGTACGTGCAGCGCCCGCGCCACATCGAGATCCAGGTGTTCGGCGATACGCACGGCCAATGCGTCTACCTGTTCGAGCGCGATTGCTCGGTGCAGCGACGCCACCAGAAGGTACTGGAAGAAGCCCCGGCACCGGGCATGACGCCCGAGCTGCGCGCGCGCATGGGCGCTGCCGCCGTGGCCGCCGCGCGCGCCGTGAACTACGTGGGCGCGGGCACGGTGGAGTTCATCGTCGAGCAGCCGGGCGGCTACGAGCGGCCCGAGGACATGAAGTTCTATTTCATGGAAATGAACACCCGCCTGCAGGTGGAACATCCGGTGACGGAAGCCATCACCGGGCAGGATCTGGTGGAGTGGCAACTGCGCGTGGCCAGCGGCGAGCCGCTGCCCTGCACGCAGGACGAGCTGCGCATCACCGGCCACGCCATCGAGGCGCGCATCTGCGCCGAGAACCCCGACAACCAGTTCCTGCCCGCCACCGGCACGCTGCACATCTACCGCAAGCCGCAGGCGGCGAGCTTCGAGCGCGCGCCCGTGCGCATCGACGACGGCGTGCGCGAGGGCGACGCCATCAGCCCGTTCTACGACTCGATGATCGCCAAGCTCATCGTGCACGGCGATACCCGGGCGCAGGCGCTGGCGCGGCTGGACGATGCGCTGGCGCAGACCCGCATCGTCGGGCTGGCCACCAACGTGCAGTTCCTGCGGCGCGTGGCCGCCAGCGATGCCTTCGTGCAGGCGAAGCTCGATACGGCGCTGATCCAGCGCGAAGCGGCGGTGCTGTTTCAGCAGGAGCCGGTCGGTCTGCCCATGGCTGCCGCCGCGTCCGTGGCGGCCACGCTGCTGGGCGAAGCGCGAGCCGCTGGCGAGGCCCAGGGCCCGTTCGGCCAGCGCGACGGCTGGCGTTCCAACAGCGCCTATCGACGGCCGTTCGATTTCGAGTTCGCCGGCGAGCCTGCCCGCGCCTGGCTGACCTACGCCCCGGGCGGCGCGCCGACGCTGGACGTGGGCGACGCGAGCGGTCCGCTCGTCTTCGCCGCCGTGGGTGACCACTGCATCGACCTTTACTACGCCGGCCGCCGCACGCGCGCCGATGTGCATGCGCTGGGCGACGCCGTGCACGTCTTCGCGCCGCACGGCGCCACGCGCATCGACCGCATCGACCCGCTGGCGCATGCCGGCGACACGCAGGCCGAAGGCGGCCGGCTGACGGCGCCCATGCCGGGCAAGGTGGTGTCGTTCGCCGTGCAGGCCGGTGACACCGTCTCGCGCGGCCAGCCGCTGGCGGTGATGGAAGCGATGAAGATGGAGCACACCATCGCCGCGCCGGCCGACGGCGTGGTGGAGGAGTTGCTGTACGCGCCGGGCGACCAGGTCACGGAAGGATCTGAACTGCTCAGGCTTTCCGCCGCGTGAAACACGTGGGGCGCGATGCACGGTAGGCTCGCAGGCATGAACATCACTCTCTGCTGTACCGACACCAAGACCGAACCCTGGGTGACCGGCCTGCGCGCGGCCGTGCCCGGCGCCCAGGTCAGCGTCTGGCAACCCGGCGCCCCGCAGGCCGACGTGGCCGTGGTGTGGGCGCCGCCCCAGCAATTCCTCGACGAGCAGCCCGGCCTGCGCGCGCTGTTCAACATCGGCGCGGGCGTCGATGCCCTGCTGCGCCTGCGGCTGCCGCCCGGCGTGCGCGTGGTGCGGCTGGACGACGCGGGCATGTCGGTGCAGATGGCCGAGTACGTGAGCCACGCCGTCATCCGCCACTACCGCGAACTCGACGCCTACGAGGCCGATATGCGCGGCGGCCGCTGGGGCTATCGCAAACCGCGCCTGCGCTCCGAGTTCACCGTGGGCGTGATGGGCCTGGGCGTGCTGGGCGAGCGCGTGGCCCGCGCCCTGGCGCATTTCGAATTCCCGGTGCTGGGCTGGAGCCGCTCGCCCAAAGAGGTGCCCGGCGTGCGTGCCTTTCACGGCGCGGGCCAGTTCGACGACTTTCTGGCGGCCAGCCGGGTGCTGGTCAACCTGCTGCCGCTCACGCCGGATACCGAGAACATCATGAACCGCCAGACACTGTCGCGCCTGCCGGCCGGTGGCTACGTGATCAACGTGGCCCGCGGCGCGCATCTGGTCGAGGAAGATTTGCTGGATCTCATCGACTCCGGCCATCTGGCGGGCGCGACGCTCGACGTCTTCCGCACCGAGCCGCTACCCGCCGGCCACCCCTTCTGGAGCCACCCGCGCATCGTGGCGACGCCGCACACCTCGGCCCGCACGCTACGCGAGGAAAGCATCGCGCAGATCGCCGCCAAGATCGCCGCCCTGCAGCGCGGCGAGCCGCTGGCCGGGACGGTCGATCCCGCTCGCGGCTATTGAACCCCGCCCATTCCATTCCCAGCCTCAGGAACCGCCATGTCCAGTTATCCCCGCCAAGTCCGGCTCATCGACGTCGGCCCGCGTGATGGCCTGCAGAACGAGAAATCGCCCGTGCCCGCCGAGGTCAAGATCGGCCTGGTGCACCGGTTGCAGCAGGCCGGCCTGAAAGAGATCGAGGTCACCAGCTACGTCAGCCCCAAGTGGGTGCCGCAGATGGCGGACAACCATGAAGTCATGTCCGGCATCGAACGGCAGCCCGGCGTGCGCTATTCGGTGCTGACGCCCAACCTCAAGGGCTACGAGGCGTCGCTGGCCGACCGGCCGGACGAGGTGGTGGTGTTCGGGTCGGCCAGCGAGGCGTTCAGCCAGAAGAACATCAACTGCAGCATCGCCGAGAGCATCGAGCGCTTCGCGCCGGTGGTGGAGGCGGCGCGGGCGCGGGACATCGCCGTACGTGGCGCGATGAGCTGCACGGTGGGCTGTCCCTACGAAGGCGAGGTCGCGCCCGAGCGGGTGGCCTACCTGGCCGGGTTGCTCAAGGGCATCGGCGTGCAGCGGGTGGACGTGGCCGACACCATCGGCGTGGGCACGCCGCTCAAGGTGCAGCGCGCCGTCGAGGCCACGCTGCAGCACTTCGCGCTCGACGACGTCTCTGGCCACTTCCACGACACCTACGGCCAGGCGCTGTCGAACACGCTGGCGGCGCTGCAGATGGGCGTGTGGAACTTCCAGTCGTCCGTGGCCGGCCTGGGCGGCTGCCCCTATGCCAAGGGCGCCACGGGCAACGTGGCGACGGAAGACGTGGTGTACCTGCTGCACGGCCTGGGCATCGACACCGGCATCGACCTGGACCGCCTCATCGACGCGGGCGCCTACGTCAGCGGGTTCCTGGGCCGCAAGCCCAACTCGCGGGTCGCGACCGCGGTGCTGAACAAGCGGGCGGGCTGATCGGGCTGGCGGGGCAGCGGGTCGTCAGCGCAGCCCGGCCCCTCCCAATCCCTGGTGCAGGTGCTCCAGAAACGCCTGCGCCGCCTTGGGCTGGGTGCGGCCGAAGGCAGCGGGGCAGGCAGGCAGGCGCCGCGTTGGCGGCGCGGTCGCTAAGATCGACGCCTCCCTCCTTTTTTCCCGAACGATCAGGACGCTTCAGCCATGTGCGGTGCCGAACTCCGAACCTTGCCCGAGGGCGTGCAGCGCGTGGCCGCCGCCCTGCAGGCCCAGGGCCATCCCCATGCCCCGCGCATGCTCGACAACTCGGCGCGTACCGCGCAGGAAGCGGCCGATGCCCTCGGCATCGCCGTCGGGCAGATCGCCAAGAGCATCATCTTCCGCCGCAAGAGCGACGACGCGGCGGTGCTGGTCATCGCCTCGGGCGACCGGCGCGTGGATGAGAAGAAGGTCGATGCGCTCGTCGGCAAGACCGGCCGCGCCGACGCCGACTTCGTCAAGGCCAAGACCGGCTTCACCATTGGCGGCGTGTCGCCGGTGGCGCATGCCACGCCCCCCGTCACGCTGATCGACCGCGAGCTGTTCCGCTTCGACGAGATCTGGGCCGCGGCCGGGCACCCCAACGGCGTGTTCCAGCTGCGGCCGCAGGACCTGGAAGCCCTCACCCAGGCGCCGGTGGCCGACGTGGTGCAGCCGCCGGCGGCGCAATGACCCATCGGCTCATGGTGGAGGATGCTATTGTTTTAATAGCTACTCGCGCAGATGAATCGAGCGCTGCGGGCTGTTTCGATGCGCAAAGCGATGCGGCCGTGCCGTCGCCCTGCATCGGCGTGTGCCGGATGGCGGCGGACGGCGGTCGCTGCGAGGGCTGCTTTCGCACGCTCGACGAGATCCGCGTCTGGTCAGCCGCCAGCCGCGAGCAGCGCCGCGTCATCTGGGCCAGGCTGCTGCGCCGCGCCGGATTGACGCCGCCGGCGTCCCTGCCCGCGGCCTCCTGACCGCTTCGTCCCTCCCCCAGCCCAGCCAGTAACGGAGCGCGCCATGCACCAGATCACCTTCTATCTCGACTTCGTCTCCCCCTACGCCTGGCTGGCCTTCGATGCGCTGCCGAGGTCGCTGGAGGGGCTGAGTTACGAGGTGAACTACCGTCCGGTGCTGCTCGGCGCGCTGCTGCAGCAGCACGGCAACCCCGGGCCCGCCGGCGTGCCGCCCAAGCGGGACTGGACGTACCGCCACGCCAGCTGGCTGGGCCATGCCCAGGGCTGCGGGCTGGACATGCCGGCCCGCCACCCCTTCAACCCACTGCCGCTGCTGCGCCTGGCGCTGGCGTGCAGCGACGATGGCCACATCAACCGTTTCGTCGCGGGCACGGTGCTGCGGCATGTCTGGCTGGGCGGGGGCGACCCGCTGGAGCCGGCGCGCCTGGCGGCGCTGCAGGAGGCCTTGCAGGCGCAGCTGCGGCCCGACCCGGAGGGCAGCGGCGCGCGGGCCAAGGCGCTGCTGCGTTCCAACACCGACGAGGCCATCGCCCGCGGCGTGTTCGGCGTGCCCAGCTACGCCGTGGGCGACCGCCTCTTCTGGGGGCTGGACGGCCTGCCCATGCTGCGGGCCAGTCTGCAGGGCGATGCCTGGTTCGACGGCCCGGCATGGGACGCCGCGCCCCGGGTGCCGAGCGGGCTGCCCGGCGCGGCCCCCTGAAGCGCACTGCCCGGCCGCGCGGTGGCGGCTATTGCCGCCCGCGCCCATCCACGCCTCGGGCCGCATGCCCGCCTGGCGAATCCGCATCCTTCAGGGTTTGTCCCCGGCAGGGATAACCCGCGCCGCCGGCTCGGTGTTTACCCGCGCCGGGTGGGGCGTCGAATCATGGGAGCTGGGCGTCGGGCGGCGTGTTTTTCCACATGGAGAAAAGCGCGCTACGGGTTGCGCCGGGTTTTGTCAGCGTCGTGTAAGACCGGGTGGAGTCCTGTGCCGTTGTGGGCCACGGCGCTGTCAGTTTTCGGTCAGACGGCGCGCACATATTGCGCCGCAGGCACCTCGTGGGGTGCTGCCGTCATCGCCCGCAAATTCATGGAGACATCCACCATGGCTACCAACGTCGCTCCCCGGCCCATGTCGCCGGAAGAAAGAAAAGTCATCCTGGCCTCGTCGCTAGGCACCGTTTTCGAGTGGTATGACTTCTACCTGTACGGCTCGCTCGCAGCCATCATCGCCAAGCAGTTCTTCAGCGGGCTGGATGCCGGCTCTGCCTTCATCTTCGCGCTGCTCGCCTTCGCGGCCGGCTTCATCGTGCGGCCCTTCGGCGCACTGGTGTTCGGCCGGCTCGGCGACATGATCGGCCGCAAGTACACCTTCCTCGTCACCATCCTGATCATGGGCCTGTCCACGTTCATCGTGGGCGTGCTGCCGACCTATGCCAGCATCGGCGTGGCCGCGCCGGTCATCCTGATCGTGCTGCGCATGCTGCAGGGCCTGGCCCTGGGCGGCGAGTACGGGGGTGCCGCGACCTATGTGGCCGAGCATGCGCCGCAGGGCAAGCGGGGCGCCTACACCTCGTGGATCCAGACCACGGCGACGATGGGCCTGTTCCTGTCGCTGCTGGTGATCCTGGGTACGCGCACCGCCATGGGCGAAGAGGCCTTCACCGACTGGGGCTGGCGCATCCCGTTCCTGGTGTCCATCCTGCTGCTGGGCATCTCGCTGTGGATCCGGCTGTCGCTGTCCGAATCGCCCGCCTTCCAGAAGATGAAAGCCGAGGGCAAGACCTCCAAGGCACCGCTGCGCGAATCGTTCGGCCAGTGGAAGAACCTGAAGATCGTGATCCTGGCGCTGATCGGCCTGACCGCCGGCCAGGCCGTGGTCTGGTACACGGGCCAGTTCTACGCGCTCTTCTTCCTGACGCAGCAGCTCAAGGTGGATGCCGTCACGGCCAATCTGATGATCGCCGCGGCCCTGCTGATCGGCACGCCGTTCTTCGTGGTGTTCGGCACGCTCTCCGACAAGATCGGCCGCAAGCCCATCATCATGCTGGGCTGCGTGCTGGCCGTGCTGACCTATTTCCCGGTCTTCAAGGCGCTGACCGAAGCCGCCAATCCCGACCTCGCCGCCGCGCAGGCGAAGAACAAGGTCGTGATCGTGGCCGACCCCGCCGAATGCTCGTTCCAGTTCAACCCCACCGGCACGGCCAAGTTCACCAGCTCCTGCGACGTGGCCAAGCAGGTGTTGGCCGCCAACTCGGTGAGCTATGACAACGAGGCCGCGCCAGCTGGCACGCCCGCCGTCATCAAGATCGGCCAGACCACGATTCCGAGCTACAGCGCCCGCGGCCTGCCCGCTGATGAAGTGAAAGCAAAGGACGCTGCATTCAAGAAGTCCGTGGCCGACACGCTGAAGGCCGACGGCTACCCCGCCAAGGCCGATCCCGCCAAGATGAACAAGGTGATGATGGTGGTCATCCTGACCTACCTGGTGCTGCTGGTGACCATGGTCTACGGCCCCATCGCGGCGATGCTGGTGGAAATGTTCCCGACCCGCATCCGCTACACCTCGATGAGCCTGCCCTACCACATCGGCAACGGCTGGTTCGGCGGCCTGCTGCCCACCATGTCGTTCGCCATCGTGGCGCAGACGGGCAACATGTACAACGGCCTCTGGTATCCGATCATCATCGCCGGCGCCACCGCCATCATCGGCACGCTCTTCATCCGCGAGACCAAGGACGTCGACATCTACGCCGGCGACTGAACGGACGGGTCCAGGTGCGGGCGAGGGGGTGTTCACGCACTCACCCCGTGCCTGGAGACCCGCTCCGCAGGATTTCGTGGTGCACCGCCGCACATCATTGGTGAATGGCCCTTGAAGTGTGGCGGCGATACATCACGACAATCATGAAATCGACTTTCGCATGTGTTAACCGGGGTGTTACACCTAGAATTTGGGCGAGTAGACGCACACGGTGCTCACGGCCCATCAGGCTGCAAGCGGTGCCTACATCACCCGATGGACACAAGCATTCAAGGATCCATATGCAAAAAACCAATCGCCTGCTGCTCGCTTCCCTGGCTTTGCTGAGCACCTCCGCTGCATTCGCCCAAAGCAGCGTCACGCTGTATGGCCGCGTCAACACCACGGTCGAACGTCAAAAGGACGGCGGCACCACCAACACCGTGCTGGCCAACAACGCTTCTCGTTTCGGCTTCCGTGGCACGGAAGACCTGGGTGGCGGCCTGAAGGCTGGTTTCGTCCTGGAAAGCGGCTTCAACTCCGACACCGGCACCACCGACTCCCGCGGCTTCTTTGCTCGTCAAAGCGAACTGAACCTGTCCGGCAACTTCGGTACCGTGCGCCTGGGTCGCTGGACCGCCGAGTCGTACTTCGCCACCGCTGACTACATCAGCCTGCACAACCACGACACCGGCTCGTCGTCCGACGCCTTCTACGCATCCGTGATGCGCAACGCGTTCACCAATTCCAACTCCATCGCCTACAAGACGCCCGACATCGGCGGCCTGACGGTCGAAGGTTCGGTGGGCCTGCACGAGCAAGCCGTCGGCGGCAAGAACGTGTACGACCTGGCTGCCAACTACACCCTGGGCGCTCTGGCCCTGGGCGCTGGCTACTCCAAGCTGGACACCGCCAACCAGTTCGCCCTGCGCGCCCTGTACACGGCTGGCCCGTTCATCGTCGGCGCCTACTACCAGCGCAGCGACGACTGGAACGCCATGACCGACTCGGCCGCTCCCGTGGGCAAGCGTGACACGTACCGCATCTCCGGCGCCTACATCATGGGCGCTTCGGAATTCCACCTGAACGTGGGCCGCGCCGGCAAGTACGACAACATCGCCAACAGCTCCGCTCTGCAATACACGCTGGGCTACAACTACAACCTGAGCAAGCGCACCAAGGTGTACGGCTACTACACCAAGGTCGACAACAAGGCTGGCGCCAGCTACTACAGCTCCGCCGCCGGCAACGACTTCAGCTCCGTGGCCGTGGGTGTTCGCCACAACTTCTGATCGCCATCACCCCAGCCCCAGGCTCGCATGAGCCTGCGGCCTGCGGTCTCGCATCAGAACCCCACACCCGCAAGGGCGTGGGGTTTTTTCATGCCCGATTTCTGACCATTTCAATAACCAGGAGACAAAAACCATGTGGAAACTCGTCGTGGGCTTCGTTCTGTTCGCCGCCGTATCGCTTTTCGTGATCATGAAGGCCGGGGACAAAGTGGACATGAGCGGTGAGAAGCACGGCGCCGATGCCGTGCACGTCCCCGAGGCGCCTGCGTCCGCCGCCTCTCGCTGACGCAGCCGCGCGATGGTGGACAGGCGCCGGGAACCGCGGCCCCCGCCGGCCGCTCGGCCCGGTCTGTCTCGCTGGGGCCGGCGGCTGATGGCCGTGGCCACCGTGTGGTTCGGCATTGCGTTGCTCCTGGCCTGCTGGATCGGCGGCCTGCTGTTGGCCAGCAAGATGGGTACCCCGATCTCGGCCGCGCAGATGCTGGCTTGGGTGCTGAGCGTGTTCGTGGCCACCATCGTCTGGCCGCTCAGCATCCGCCGATTCCGAAGGGATTCGCCGTACCCCGAGGGCTCCGGCCCGACGCCGCAGGCGCCCACCCGCCTCGACGCGGCCGCCCGGGTGCTGGTGCTCGTCGCCGGCGGCATCGCCATCGCGCTGGTCTGCGGTCCGCTGGGCGTCGTCGCCATGCTGGGGGGATGGTGGCAAACGGCTTCCACCGGAGGCCGCGCGGATGGGCTGCTTTTGCAACTGGCCGCGATACTGGTCTCGCTTCTTCTGGCGGCGCCGGTGCTGATCGCGTCCCACCGCGCGCTTCGCCGCCTGCCTCCGGGCGATCCTCGCCGCTCGAAATGGCTGGAGCGGGAAAGCTGGTACTACGGCGCCGCTGTCGCGTGGGTGGTGTCGCTGGGGATCGGGTTGATGGCTTCGCTCATGGCGCTGCTGAAGCTCTGACCGCCGACCTCCCGCGCCTCTCCTTCAGCGCCGGAACTTCCCGTCGGTGCCGATGATGGACAGATCGGCGAAGTCCAGGCCCGAATGGTCCGTGGGGCTGTACGAAATCTCCAGTCCACCCAGGTCGAACTTCTGCAGCCCGTCCAGCGCCGCGTCGATGCTCTCGCGCGTCGGCTTCGGGCCGGCGCGGCGCAGGCCTTCCACCATCACCTTGGCGGCGGCGAAGCCCTCCAGCATGGCGGGGCTGACGTCCTGGCCGCGGGCCTTGGCGAGTTCCTGCGCCTCCCGCACCATCGGGAAGTTGACCGAGCGTTCATTGGGGAACACCTGCGTGACGATCACGCCGCGCCCGTGCGCGCCCAGGCTCCTGGCGAAGCCCGTCGAGGCATTGTTCGACAGCGTCACGATCTGCGCCGTGGAGCCCGCTGCGCGGAAGGCGGCGTAGCCGTCCACCACCGCGACGCCCGACGCGATCATCAGCACGGCCTGCGCGTTCGTCTGCATCAGCTTGGCGCTGATAGGGCCGAAATCGGGCTTGGAGCGGTCGAAGCGCTCTTCCAGCACGGCTTTCAGCTGCGCCCGCTCCAGGCCGCGCTGGGCGCCGGTCAGGCCGTCGGTGCCGAAGCTGTCGTCCGCCAGCACCACGGCGATGCGGGTGATGCCCAGCGAGGCCAGGTGGGCGATGGCTTTTTCCGCCTCGCGCTGGTAGGTGGCGCGCACGTTGAAGACGTGCTTGCGGGCGGGCTTGTGCAGCACCATGGCGCCGGTGGAGGGACCCACCAGCGGCACGCCGTACTGGTTCAAGAGCGGGATGATCGCCTCGGTGTGGGGCGTGCCCCGGGTCAGGAACAGCGCCAGCACCTTGCGGTCCTCGATCAGCTGGCGGGCGTTCTCAGCGCTCAGCTTCGGGTCGAACTTGTCGTCGAGCGACACCAGCTCGATCTTCTGTCCGCCCACGCCACCCTTGGCGTTCACCGCGTCGAAGTACAGCTTCGCCCCATCGGTCGTTTCCTGCACGCCGGCCGCCACCGGGCCGGTGAAGCCCGCCGTCTGGCCGATCAGCAACTGCGCATAGGCAAGGGGAGCGAACAGCGCCGTGGCGGCGAAGAGCACTGCGGCAGCCTGGGGCCAGCGGATCATGGGAAAAGCTCCTTAGCGGGGGGGGCGAAAAGTGGGGCGGACCTGGCAGCACCGCCGATTTCCGCAAGGCGGCACGGCGTGGGGGGGTGCGGTACGGGCGGCACTATCACCCGGAACCGGGAGCGTGACAACTGGTAACCACCCTGTGCCCGGCCCGCACCCCGTTGCGTTTCCGGCCTACCGCCCCACCTATGACGACCGCGCAAGAATACGGCGCACCTTCCACCCGCGCGCCGCCCCGTTCGACGGGCCGCCCCTCCTAGAATCTTCCGCCCCGCACCAGAAAGACCCCACCCCATGACCCAGGGACTGATCCGCATCCACGGCGCTCGCCAGCACAACCTCAAGGACATCGACCTCGACATCCGCACCGGCGAGTTGACCGTGGTGACCGGCCCCAGCGGCTCGGGCAAGTCCAGCCTGGTGTTCGACACGCTCTATGCCGAAGGCCAGCGCCGCTACGTCGAAACCTTCAGCGCCTATGCCCGCCAGTTCCTCGACCGCATGGACAAGCCCGCGGTGGACAAGGTCGAAGGCGTGCCGCCGGCCATCGCCATCGATCAGACCAACCCGGTGCGTTCGTCGCGCTCCACCGTGGGCACGATGACCGAGCTGAACGACCACCTGAAGCTGCTGTTCGCCCGCGCCGGCCAGCTGTTCGACCAGCAGACCGCGCAGCCCGTGCGCCACGACTCGCCCGACAGCATCTATGCCGAGCTGCAGCAGCGCTGCGCCCAGGCGGGCGACCCGCGCATCGTGCTCACCTTCCCGGTCGAGCTGCCCGCCAACACCTCGCCCGAGCAGGTCGAGCAGTGGCTGTCCGCCAGCGGCTTCACCAAGGTGCAGGCCGAGCGCGAGCAGGGCGGCCGCAAGCTGCTGGACGTGGTGGCCGACCGCTTTCGCCTCGCCAAGGCCGAGCGCGCCCGCGTGGTGGAGGCCATCGAGGTCGCGCTCAAGCGCGGCACCGGCCGGCTCACGGTGTACCGGCTGGCGGACGAAGACGGCGGCGAGCCCGAGCTGTGGAAGTTCTCCACCGGCCTGCACTCGCCCGAGAGCGACCTGCGCTACGCCGAGCCCATCCCCTCGATGTTCTCGTTCAATTCCGCCGTGGGCGCCTGCGAGACCTGCCGTGGCTTCGGCCGCGTCATCGGCGTCGACTACGGGCTGGTCATTCCGAACGACAAGCTCACGCTGCGCGCTGGCGCCATCAAGACCATCCAGACCCCGGCCTGGAAGGAAGCGCAGGACGACCTGATGCGCCATGCCGAGGCGGCCGGCATCCCGCGCGACACGCCCTGGTACAAGCTCACCGACGAGCAGAAGGCCTGGGTGATCGACGGCACGCCCGGCTTCAAGCAGGGCAACTGGAACAAGCAGTGGTACGGCATCAAGCGCTTCTTCGAGTACCTGGAGAGCAAGGCCTACAAGATGCACATCCGCGTGCTGCTGTCCAAGTACCGCAGCTACACGCCATGCCCCACCTGCGGCGGGGCGCGCCTGAAGACCGAGAGCCTGCTCTGGCGCATCGGCAGCAAGGCGGCGGCCGACGCGGTGGTGGAGCCTGCGCGGCGCTTCATGCCTCGGGGCGTGTCCTGGAGCCGCGCCCAGCTGGAGGCGTTGCCCGGCCTGGCCCTGCACGACCTGATGCTGCTGCCCATCGACCGTCTGCGCCGCTTCTTCGCGCAGATGGGCGAAGAGCAGATTGCTCCTATTTTGATAGCTGCTGGCGCAGATGGATCAAGCGCTACCGGCCAAAATGACCATGAAAACGCTGCCGCATCCGGCGACGCGCAGGCGCTGAAGCTGCTGCACGAAGAAATCACCACGCGGCTGAAATACCTGTGCGACGTGGGCATAGGCTACCTCACGCTCGACCGGCAGAGCCGCACGCTCTCGGGCGGCGAGGTGCAGCGCATCAACCTGACCACGGCGCTCGGCACCAGCCTGGTCAACACGCTCTTCGTGCTGGACGAGCCCAGCATCGGCCTGCACCCGCGCGACATGCACCGCATCACCGAGGCCATGCTGCGCCTGCGCGACGCCGGCAACACGCTGGTGGTGGTGGAGCACGACCCGGCCGTCATGCTGGCGGCCGACCGCGTGATCGACATGGGCCCGGGCCCGGGCGAGCGGGGCGGCTCCATCGTGTTCGACGGCACCACCGCCGAGCTGCGCCGCGCCGGCACGCTGACCGGCGTCTACCTGAGCGGCACCAAGCAGATCACCTCTGGCATGAAGCGGCTGGTGACCGACGCCACGCCCCGCCTCATCCTCGAAGGCGCGCGCGAGCACAACCTGCAGAACGTCTCGGTCGACTTTCCGCTGCAAAAGCTCGTCACCGTCACCGGCGTCAGCGGCTCGGGCAAGTCCACGCTGATCCAGGACGTGCTCGCGCCCGCGCTGCTGCGCCACTTCGGCAAGGCCACTGAATCGCCGGGCGTGCACGACCGCCTGCTGGGCGCCGATCACCTGGGCGACGTGGTGTTCGTCGACCAGTCGCCCATCGGCAAGACGGCGCGCTCCAACCCGGTGAGCTACGTGGGCGCGTGGGACGCCATCCGCGAGCTGTTCGCCGTGGCGCCGCTCGCGCGCCAGCGCGGCTACACGGCCGCCAAGTTCAGCTTCAACTCGGGCGACGGGCGATGCCCGACCTGCGGCGGCTCGGGCTTCGAGCACGTGGAGATGCAGTTCCTCTCCGACGTGTACCTGCGCTGCCCCGACTGCGACGGCAAGCGCTACCGGCCCGAGATCCTGGAAGTGACCATCGAGCGCGGCGGGCGCATGGTGAACGTGGCCGACGTGCTCGACCTGACGGTGAGCGAGGCCGCCGCCGCCTTCGCGCAGGACCGTGACGTGATCCGGGCGCTGCAGCCCATCGTCGACGTGGGGCTGGAATACGTGAAGCTCGGCCAGCCCGTGCCCACGCTCTCGGGCGGCGAGGCGCAGCGCCTCAAGCTCGCCGGCTTCCTGGCCGAGGCCGCCAGGAGCGCCAGCAGCAGCCGCCAGCCGCTCGCCAAGAAGGGCACGCTGTTTCTGTTCGACGAACCGACGACGGGCCTGCACTTCGACGACATCGCCAAGCTCATGCGCGCGCTGCGCAAGCTGCTCGACGCCGGCCATTCGCTGATCGTGATCGAGCACAACCTGGACGTGATCCGCGCCAGCGACTGGCTGATCGACCTGGGGCCGGAAGGCGGCGACGGCGGCGGCCTGGTGGTGGCCGAGGGCACGCCCGAGGACGTACGCCAGCACCCCACGTCGCATACCGGCGCGGCGCTGCGCGACTACGAACTCGCCCTGGGCGAGGGTGGCCATTCGGTGCACGAGAAGGCTGCGGTGCTACGAAAAGAGAAGCAATCAGCCCAGGTGGGATCGGCGCTGGAGCCCAAAAGCGCCATTGAAATCGTCAACGCCAAGGAACACAACCTCAAGAACCTGTCGGTGGACATTCCCCGCGGCCGATTCAACGTGGTGACTGGCGTGTCGGGCTCGGGCAAGTCCACACTGGCTTTCGACATCCTGTTCAACGAAGGACAGCGCCGGTATCTCGAATCCCTCAACGCCTATGCCCGCAGCATCGTGCAGCCGGCCGGCCGGCCCGAGGTGGACGCCGTCTACGGCATCCCGCCCACGGTGGCCATCGAGCAGCGCCTCTCCCGTGGTGGCCGCAAGAGCACGGTGGGCACGACGACCGAGGTCTGGCACTTCCTGCGCCTGCTGTACGTGAAGCTGGGCGTGCAGCACTGCATCCACGACGGCGCCGCCGTGCAGCCGACGAGCGCCGACAACATCGCCGCGCAACTGCTCACCCAGTTCAAGGGCCAGCACATCGGCCTGCTGGCGCCGCTGGTGATGAACCGCAAGGGTGTCTATACCGAACTGGCCGACTGGGCGCGCCCGCGCGGCTACACGCACCTGCGGGTGGACGGCAACTTCCTGCCCACCACCGGCTTTCCGCGCATCGACCGGTTCAAGGAACACACCATCGAGCTGCCCGTGGCCAGCCTGGACGTGGCGCCCGCGCAGGAGGCCGAGCTGCGCGCCGCGCTGGCCCGCGCGCTGGAGCTGGGCAAGGGCGTGGTCCACGTGCTGAGCAGCCTGGACGGCCTGAAGGACGCCATGCTGGGCGGCCAGAGCACCGCCGCCATCGGCACCCTGCAGGCGTTCTCGACCAAGCGCGCCTGCCCGGTCTGCGCGACGAGCTACGCCGAGCTGGACCCGCGCCTCTTCTCCTACAACAGCAAGCACGGCTGGTGCCCCGACTGCGTGGGCACGGGCGTGAAGCTCACGAAGGAGCAGCGCAAGGTCTTCGACGACTCGGTGCAGGACGACAAGGACCGGGGCCGCGAGCAGACCTTCGCCGAACCCGAGGCCGAGGACGTGGCCGATACCGCCTGCCCGACCTGCCAGGGCACGCGCCTGAACCCGGTCGCCCGCGCCGTGCTCTTCGCCGGCACGCCGGTGACCGAGGTCGCGCGTTTGTCGGTGTCGGAAGTGCGGCAGTGGATCGAAGGCCTGCAGCTCTCCGGCCGCGAGGCAGAGATCGCCCGCGACCTGGTGCCCGAGATCAAGAGCCGGCTCGAATTTCTGGAGGAAGTGGGCCTGTCGTATCTCACGCTCGACCGGGGTGCGCCCACGCTCTCCGGCGGCGAGGCGCAGCGCATTCGCCTGGCCGCGCAGCTGGGCAGCAACCTGCAGGGCGTGTGCTACGTGCTCGACGAGCCCACGATCGGCCTGCATGCGCGCGACAACCAGATCCTGCTCAACGCGCTGCACAAGCTGGGCGACAAGGGCAACACCCTGGTGGTCGTGGAGCACGACGAGGACACCATCCGCCGCGCCGACCACATCATCGACATCGGCCCCAGCGCCGGCAAGCGCGGCGGGCGGCTGGTGGCGCAGGGCAGCGTGGCCGACATCCAGGCCGCGGAGGATTCGCAGACCGGCCGCTACCTGCTGCACGCCATGCGCCACCCGCTGCAGGCGCGGCGCAGCATGCAGCCTGCCGAGGTGGACGCGGGCACCGTGGCGCCGGCCCAGCCTGCCGCTGCCCCGGGGGGCCGCCAGAGCGCCGCCGTCAAGAAGCGGGCCGCGCAGGCCGCAGCACTGCAAGCCGATGCGCTGGAGGATGCCAAGGAGCGCGCCGCCATCCGCTGGCTGACGGTGCATGGCGCGAACCTGCACAACCTGCAGAACGTCACGGCCACCGTGCCGCTGCACCGCCTCGTCGCCGTCACCGGCGTCAGCGGCTCGGGCAAGTCGACCCTGGCGCGCGACGTGCTGCTGGCCAACGTGCAGGCCTGGGTGCAGCAGCGCGCCACCAAGGCCGGGCGAGACGCCATGGACGCGGGCAAGGCGCCGCCGCTGGTCGGCTGTACGGGCCTGGCCGGTTTCGAGAGCATCGACCGCGTGCTGGAAGTGGACCAGACCCCCATCGGCAAGACGCCGCGTTCATGCCCCGCCACCTACATCGGCTTCTGGGACACCATCCGCAAGCTGTTCGCCGAAACGCTGGAGGCCAAGGCACGCGGCTACGCGGCCGGCCGCTTCAGCTTCAACACGGGCGAAGGCCGCTGCCCGGTCTGCGAGGGCCAGGGCATCCGCACCATCGCGATGAGCTTTCTGCCCGACGTGAAGGTGCCGTGCGAGGCCTGCCACGGCGCGCGCTTCAACCCCGAGACGCTGGCCGTCACCTGGCGCGGCAAGAGCATCGGCGACGTGCTGCAGATGGAGGTGGACGAGGCGGTGGATTTCTTCGCCAGCATGCCCAGCATCGCGCACCCGCTGCAGCTCTTGAAGGACGTGGGCCTGGGCTACCTCACACTGGGCCAGCCCAGCCCCACGCTGTCGGGCGGCGAGGCGCAGCGCATCAAGCTGGTGACCGAACTCACCAAGGTGCGCGACGAGGTGGGCCGGCGCGGGCAGAAGGCGCCCCATACCCTGTATGTGCTGGATGAACCCACCGTGGGCCTGCACATGGCCGACGTGCACAAGCTCATCCATGTCCTGCACCGGCTGGTGCAGGGCGGCCACAGCGTGGTCGTCATCGAGCACGACCTCGACGTCATCGCCGAGGCCGACTGGATCATCGACCTGGGACCGGAAGGCGGCAAGGACGGCGGCCGCATCGTCGCGGCGGCCACGCCGGAAGAGGTGGTGCGCCTGGGCACGCACACCGGCCGGGCACTGGCGCCAGTGCTGGCGAGATAGGGCGGAGCTGACTGGCAGGGCCGCTTTCCTACAGGGCCCGACAGGGCTGGACGACAGGGCGGCGGTCCCCCGGGTTCTTACCATGCATGCGTGGCCTGTCTCGCCGGCTGTCCTCGACGGCCCTCCGTGTCGGCGGGCAGTTCACGGACCACCTGCCGCACGCGGGCAGCGCCCAGATGGCGCCCAGCCTCCGACCGTGCGACGGGCCCGTCCACACCGCTTGTGTCTCCGCTTCCCTCCAGCGGGCTTCACCCTGGGGGCCCTGACGGGCCCCCAGGGGCTTTTTGCGCGCGTTCCGCGTCTGCACACAACCCACACAAAAGCTCGATAGTCGATCAAGGTTGGCTGACCACACTCCGCGCCACATCTTCCCCGGAGTGCCTTCTTCATGACCCTCGACACCGCGCAGCTCCTCGCTGACGAAGCCCAGTACTGCTCCTTTGGCGACACCGTTCACTACGTGAACCCGCCCAAGATCTTCACGGGCTGCAACGGCAGCTACATGCTGGACGACAACGGCACGCCATACCTCGACCTGCAGATGTGGTATTCGGCCGTGAACTTCGGCTACAAGAACGAGCGCCTGGAAAACGTGCTCAAGCAGCAGCTGGGCACCCTGCCGCAGATCGCCAGCCAGTACCTGCACCCCACCAAGATCGAACTGGCCAAGATCATCGCCCAGGACGCCGAGAAGAAGTGGGGCCGTGCGGGCCGCGTGCACTTCAACGTGGGCGGCGCGCAGGCCATCGAAGACTCGCTGAAGGTGGTGCGCAATGCCACGGGCGGCAAGAGCCTGATGTTCGCGTTCGAGGGCGGCTACCACGGCCGCACGCTGGGCGCCTCCAGCATCACCTCCAGCTACCGCTACCGCCGCCGCTTCGGCCATTTCAGCGACCGCGCGCAGTTCCTGCCCTTCCCGTACCCCTTCCGCCGCCCCAAGGGCATGACGGCCGAGGAATACGGCGATTCGCTGGTGGCCGACTTCGCCCGCAAGTTCGAGAACGAATACCACGCCGTGTGGGATCCGAAGACGCGCCAGTGCGAATATGCGGCGTTCTACATCGAGCCGATCCAGGGCACGGGCGGCTACGTAATCCCGCCGGCCAACTACTTCAAGGGCATCAAGAAGGTGCTCGACGAACACGGCGTGCTGCTGGTGGTCGACGAGATCCAGATGGGTTTCTGGCGCACCGGCAAGCTCTGGTCCATCGAGAACTTCGGCGTGCAGCCCGACGTGCTGGTGTTTGCCAAGGCGCTGACCAACGGGCTGAATGCCCTTTCGGGCCTCTGGGCGCGCGAGGAGCTGATCAACCCCACGATCTTCCCGCCGGGCTCCACGCACTCGACGTTCGCCTCCAACCCGCTGGGCACCGCCCTCGGCCTGGAGGTGATGAAGATGACGCACGAGGTGGACTTCGGCAAGCAGGTCTGCGACAGCGGCGCCTACTTCCTCGAAGGACTCAAGGACCTGCAGAAGCGCCACAAGGAAATCGGCGACGTCGACGGCCTGGGCCTGGCGCTGCGCGCCGAGATCTGCGAGGCCGACGGCTTCACGCCCAACCGCGCGCTGCTCGACAAGATGGTGGACATGGGCCTGGAGGGCACGCTCGAATACCAGGGCCAGAAACGCGGCCTGGTGCTGGACGTGGGCGGCTACTACAAGAACGTGATCACGTTCGCGCCGTCGCTGATGATCTCGCGTTCGGAGATCGATGAGGCGATGGTGCTGCTGGACCAACTGCTCACCCGCGCGAAAAAGTGAACCCGGCCCCTGGCTGGCGCAACCGGCTGGAGCCGGAGTCGCTCGTGCAGCATGCGCTCGCCCATCCGCCCGAAGGCTTCGGCTGGCTGGGCGGCGTGCCGGCGCCCGTCTTCGAGGCGCCGTTCGACCTGCTGACCACGGCCGATGACGCACTCAAGGCGCGGCTGGCCCGCCTGCCGCTCCATGCGCGCTGGTCCCGCTGGCTGCGCGTGCGCACGGCGTTCGTGGGCACCACGGTGACGGAATACGCGCCGCTGCCCAAGGACGCCACGCCGGCGGCACTGGCCGAGGCCGTGCGCACCGGCCCCGGGCGCAGCCATGCGCTCGCCATCGTCAAGGACATCCCGCACGATTCGCCCCTGCTGGACAAGGCAGACAACGCCTATGCCCGCGAATTGGCCGAGGCCTGCGCGGCCCGGGGCTACGTGCTGGTCGAAGGCCAGGCGCTGGCCTATGTGCCCATCGACTTCGCCAGCGTGGACGAATACCTCTCCCGCCTGTCGTCCAGCCGCCGCAGCAATTTGCGGCGCAAGCTGCGCAGCCGGGCGGAGCTGCGCATCGATCGCGTGCCGACTGGCGCGGCCTTCAACGACGACGCGCGTGTGGATGGGTATTACGCCCTCTATGAAAACGTGCACGCCCAGAGCGAGATCCATTTCGACCGCCTGACCCGCAGCTTCTTCGCCGCTGTGCTGCGCGATGCGGGCAGCGGCGGCGTCTGCTTCGAATACCGGCACACCGATACCGGCGCGCTGCTGGGCTGGAACCTCTGCTATGAATGCGACGGCCGGCTGGTGGACAAATACATCGGCCTCTCGTACCCCGCCGCGCGCGAGGTCAACCTCTATTTCGTGAGCTGGATGGTCAATCTCGAATACGCCATCGAACGGGGTCTCTCGCACTACATCGCGGGCTGGACCGACCCCGAGGTCAAGCGCAGCCTGGGGGCGCGCTTTACCTGGACGCAGCACGCCGTGCATGTGCGCAATCCGCTGCTGCGCGCGCTGGCGCGCCGCTTCGCCGGCCACTTCGAGAGCGACCGGCGCTGGCAGGACGGCGCGGCATGATGGCCGCCGTCTCCTTGCCTCCCGTCGTGCTGGACGTGGACGGCTCCGTGGGCAAGCTGCCCCAGGAGATCCGCGTGCCGCTCGCGTCGGCCTGGCAGGAGCGGATGCGCTTCGGCTGCGGGCTGCGCACGATGCGTGCGTTCCGGCAGGCGCTGGAGGCGGCCATGCCGGCCGTGCCCGCGCACGGCACGGTGTTCATGGGCAGCGGGGACTTCCATCACCTGAGCTGGCCGCTCATCGAGCGCTGCATCGCGGCGCACGGCTTTTCGCAGGCGCGGCCGCTGCAGGTCGTGGTGCTCGACAACCACCCGGACAACATGCGCTTTCCGTTCGGCGTGCACTGCGGCTCCTGGGTGCGCCGGGTGGCGATGCTGCCTCAGGTGGCCCACGTTCACGTGGCGGGCATCACCTCGGGCGACATCGGCGCGGGGCATGCGTGGGAAAACTACCTCGGTCCCTTGCGGGCGGGCCGGCTCACCTACTGGAGCAGCGGGGTCGACACGCGCTGGGCGCGCTGGCTGGGCATCGCCGACCGGTTCCGCACTTTTCCCGACGCGGATGCCCTGGTGGAAGCGCTCACGCGCATGCTGGAGCGGCAGCAGGTGCCGACCTACCTCAGCATCGACAAGGACGTGTTTTCGCGCCGCGTGGTGCAGACCAACTGGGACCAGGGCACGCTGGAGGCGCGCCACGCCGCCACGGTGATCGCCGGGCTGCGCGGCCGCATCGTGGGCAGCGACGTGACGGGCGATGTGTCCACCTACCGCTACGCCGCCGCGTGGAAGCGCTGGCTCAGCGCGGGCGACGGCCAGCAGACCGGCGAGGAGCAGGCGCACTTGCCGGCCTGGCAGGCGGCGCAGGCGGCCTTCAACGTCTGGCTGCTGGACCTGCTGACGGCGGATTAGCCGCACCGCCGCCGGCTGTGTTCATGGCTCCGGGCGGAAAGACGGTCAGGCGCGCATGCCGACGGCGTGCCGCAACGTGTCGCACACCCGGCCAAAGCCTGCATCCGGGAGCCAGGGGCTGTTGCTGATGGCGAGCACGCGCCTGGCAAGGTCACGGGCGTTGGGCCAGTCGTCTCTCGCTTCGCGGGTGATGTACCGGGCGTAGCGCGGGTAGTCCGGCAGGGCGTGCACGAACGGCAGGCTCACGCCCAGGCCCTGGCCCCAGAGTGCGCGGATCACCGTCTCGCGGCTGGCCGCATCGGGCATGAGCACCATCAGGGTCGGCCAGGTGCCGCGCGCCCCGGGCACGGCGGGGCTGTCCTGCAGCACCTGCACTGCGGGCACCCGCTCGCGCAGCACGGCGATGCGCCGGTGCGCGCGCGCCTCGCCCCCGGCGAGCCATGCCGGCAGGCGCTCCAGGGCGCGCACGCCTACGGCCTGCCGCCAGCGGCCTACGCGGTGCAGCGGAATGGCGTCGTCGAAATCGTCGCCCGCGGCGCCGATGCGGTCGCCCCGCGCCAGCGCCCTGCGCAGCGGCAACCCGTAGGCCAGCGGCAGGCCGGCCGGGCGGTAGAGCGCGGCATAGCCGATCAGCTCCAGGCTGCGCCGCCATTCCCAGCCGCGGCGCCAGGGCGCGAGGGTGGCAGCCGCTTGCGCGCAGGCCGCGCGCAGGCCGGGGTCGGCCACCACCAGGGCGCCGCCTTCGTACAGCGTGAGCCCCTTGCCGACGGCCATGCTGAAAAAGACCATGTCGCTGCCGGTGCCGATGCAGGCGCCGCCGTCGTGCCGCGCGCCAAGGGCTTGCGCCGCATCTTCGATGACGCGGGCGCCTGCCGCGCGCGTGATGGCCCGGGCCGGCGCCACGTCGGTCACGCGGCCCGCCAGGTGCGTGGGCAGCACGGCCAGCGTGCGCGGGCTGCAGAGCGCGGCGAGCGATTCGGGGCACAGGTCGAGGCCACCCGGCCGCAGGTCGCACAGGCGCAGCCGCAGGCCGCAGTGGGCGGCGGCCAGTGCCACCAGCGGGCAGGTGTAGGCAGGCGCAACGATTTCGTCGCGGCGTGGCTCGGTCGCGCGCAGGGCGGAGAGGGCGATCACCAGCGCGGCGGTGCCGGAGCATTCGATCTGCACGGCCGGCACGCCGAGAAAGCGCGCCAGCGCCGCCCCCAGGTGGGCATCGCCGCCCGGCCGCAGGTCGCGCCAGCGCAGCGGCAGGCCGGCGGTGGGCGGGGCCTCAGGCGCCATGGGGTGCGGCCGGTGCTTCGGGCGGCTGCTCCGCGGCCTCGCTGCGCGCCAGGCAGGCGATGCCGCCCGCGATGAGCGCCGCGCCCAGCAGCTGCGGCCAGCCGATGGGCTCGTTGAACAGCCAGGCCGAGAGCGCCAGCACGGACACCACTTCCAGGTGCGAGGCGGCGAACGCCGGGCCGATGGGTGCGTGCTCCAGCAGCGTCATCCAGGTGAAGAAAGCGCCCACGTAGCCCACGAAGGCGCCGTAGATCCAGGGCTGGCCGAAGACGCGAACGAGCCACGCGCCGGAGAACTCCAGCGGCAGCGCATGCTCGCCCGCGAGCTTGAAGCTGATCTGCGCGAGCGTATCGAACGCGACCAGGACGAGGAAGCCGATGGCGTAGAAGCGCTTCATGGCGTCAGGCTCTCAAACCGACGACGGCGACGCCCGCGGACACGAGCAGGATGCCGGCCACGCGCATCGGCGAGAGCTTTTCGCGGAACAGCAAGCGCCCGGCCACCATCACGGCCACGATGTTGATCGAGCCCAGCAGCACTCCATCGGAGAGCGGCACCAGCGAGAGGAATGCGAGCCACACCAGGAACTCGGCCACGTAGCAGCCGATGCCCACCCAGAGCCAGGGGCGGCGCGCCATCCAGATCCAGCGCGCCAGGCCGCTGCCGGCGCGCGGGTCGGCCGTCGCGGCGGCCTTGAAGGCGAGCTGCCCGCCCGTGTCCACCAGCATGTTGAGCACCCAGAGCAGGGCGACCAGCGGCGTGATGCCGCCACCCTCCGCCGGCGTCATCGGGCGCCGCCCCCGGCCTGCCGCTGCGCGACCGCTTCGGCGAAGGCCACGGTACGCGCCAGCACCGTGCGGCGGTCGCGGTCGATGGTGATCATGTGGTAGCTGTCGTCCAGTAGCACCAGCTCCACCGGAGCGTGGCGCACGCCGCGCACGATGTCCTGGGCGTTGCCGGCCGCCGCGATGTCGTCGTTGCGGGCATGCATGACCAGGCAGGGCGCTCGCACCGCGCCCAGGTTGCGCCGCACGTGGGCGGACAGGGCCCGCAGCTCGATCACCGACCACCAGGGGTTGCCGGGCAGGCCGGCCGCAGCGCTGTCGCCCGAATGCATCTGCGCCACCACGCGCTCGCGCAGCGCCTCGTCCTTGATGCCGTAGGGTGGCGCCTCCATGAATACGCTGCGGCGGCCGATGCCGAGCGCCCGGAAGAGCGGCAGCAGGAAGGCCAGGCGCGTATACCCCGGCATGCTCCAGCCGTCATAGCGGAAGGTGGTGGACAAGGCGACCACGCCCGCCACCTGCCGGGGCCGTTCGACGGCCAGCGCCAGCGCCAGCAGCGCGCCCATCGACAGGCCGCAGGCGACGATGGGCTGGCCGGTGCGCAGCATGAGCCGGTCGGCACCGCGGCGCACGCTGGCCACCCAGTCCTGCCAGCGCGTGGCGATCAGGTCGTCCTGCGTGCCGCAATGGCCGGCCAGCTGCACGGCCAGAACGGTGAACCCCGCGCGGTGCAGGCCCTTGGCCAGCAGCCGCATCTCGTTGGGCGTGCCGGTCAGCCCATGGATCAGCAGCACGCCGGTATGAGCCAGCGGGCCGTGGCCTTCGAGCAGGTATTCGTGCTGCGTGTCGTGCCGGCCGGCGACTGGCGCTCCGGCGCCCGTATCCGCCGTGGTGCGCAGGGCGGCGGCGCCGCTCATGCGGTCAGCTCCAGCGCGCGCGGCGCGAGTGCGTCCAGCTGGTGCAGCAGGGCAATGGTGTTCCCGAAGTCGACGAACGGCGCGTGCGCAATGCCTTCCCGCTCGCAGTGGCCGATGAGCTTGTACTTGGCGAAGACGAAATCCGCCTGTCCGGACACGCAGAAGTCCGACGTGCTGTCGCCCACGAAAAGCACGCGGCCGTGCAGGGCGCGCTGCTCTTCGAGCCGCTCGCACTTGCAGTTGCCGCTGGCGCGGGCGCACGCGGCGCTGGCCCAGGGGGATTCCAGCCGCCACTGGCGTGGCCCGGCCTGCACCAGGCGGTTGGCGATCACGGGCAGGTCTTCCAGCCCATGGCGGGCCAGCACCGCGCGGATGGCATGGTCGATGCCATCGCTCACCACCTGCACCGGCATGCCGAGTGCGCGCGCCTTGCCCACGAAGGCGGCGAAGTGCGGGTCCACGGCGATCGTTGCCAGATGCGCGTCGAGCTCGGCGCGGTCCATGTCGAGCAGCGCGACCTGGCCCTTCATGCATTCGCGCGAGCCGATCTCGCCGCGCTCCCACGCTTCTTCCAGCGCCTGCCAGCCGGGCTGGCCGAAGCGCTGCAGCAGCGAGTCGGTCACGTCCACCGTGCTGATGGTGCCGTCGAAGTCGCACTGGACCATCCAGCCCTGCGCCGGCTGGCCGGCGCAAGCCGATGGCGCACGCACCAGGGGGATGGTGGGGCGGACGTTGGCGGAGGAAAGGGAAAGACGGGTCATCGGTGTGCTCCTCGAATCAACGGTGGAAGACCACGCGCACCGTCTGGCCGGGGCGCGCATCTGCAGGGGGTGTGTCGAAATCCAGCACGCATTCCACGACGCGCACAGGGCCGCGCTGGGCGTCGTCCTGCAGCCGTGCAGCGCCCAGCACCGGGCTGATGCGGACCACGCGCGCGGCAGGCAGCGCCGCGGGCGTGGCGTCGCCGTCGGTGGTGACGGCGGCGCGCAGGCCCACCTTCAGGGCGGCGGCGTAGCTTTGATTCACTTCGGCCCGCACCACCAGGGGGCGGTGGGGCAGCACCGTGATGGCCGCCGGGTCACCGGCGGACGCCAGCAGGCGCTGCCCGACCTGGGTGGACACGCGCACCACGGTGCCGTCTTCCGGCGCGCGCAGTTCCAGGCGGGCCTGCTGGCTGCGCAACTGCGCCAGCCGTTGGCGTGACACGGCGGCTTCCGCGCGGGCGACAGCGAGGTCCGACTCCGCGTCGCGCAACGCCTGTGCCGCGTCTTCCGCACGCTGCGGCTCGGCGGCGCCGGCGGCGCTGGCTTCGGCCAGCCGCGCTGCCGTGCGCCGCAGGGCGGGCAGGTGCTGGCTGCGCGCGCCGACACGCGCATCGGCCAGTTGCAGCTCGGCCTGGGCCACGCTGGCTTCGGCCTGGGCGGCGGTGGCGGACAGGCGCAGCAGCACCTGGCCGCGTCGCACGGCCTGGCCCTCGTGCACCAAGAGTGCCTCGACCTGGCCGTCCTGGGCGGTCGAGAGCTGCAGCAGGCCGCCCTGCACCTCGATGCGGCCCCGCGCCATGGCCACGGGCGCTGGCTGCGCGCTGCTGGCCGGCTCGCCCCCACTGGAAGGACTGCCGGCAGCCGGTGCCGAGGCGGTTGGGGCAGGGGTCGGGGGTGCCGCTGGTTGGTCATTGCAGGCCGTCAGGGCTGCCGTGGCCCACAGCACGGCGGTGGCAAGCGCGGGCGTGTACCGCGGGCCGGGACGGCCGGTCGGGAACTGACTGGGAAAGCGGTTCATGCGTCGGGTGCTTCGCTTCTGGCGTCCGGCTGGCGCCAGTCGTTGCGGATGGCGCCGTCCTCCATGCCGAGCACGCGGTCGGCATGGCGGATCAGGCGCGGGTCATGGCTCACGCACAGCACGGTGGTGCCGTGGGTGCGGGCGATGCGGTGCAGGATGTCGATCACGCGCTGGCCGCTGTCGGCATCCAGCGCGCTGGTGGGCTCGTCGGCGAAGAGCAGCTGCGGCGACTTGGCGATGGCGCGGGCGATGGCCACGCGCTGCTTCTCGCCACCCGACAGCTGCGCCGGGCGCATGTGGGCGCGGGGCATGAGGCCGACCTCGTCCAGCGCCTGCCTGGCGCGGCGCTGGCTCTCGCGTCGGTCCAGGCCCAGGTAGCCCAGGGGCAGTTCCACCTGTTCCAGCGACGTGAGGGCCGGAAACAGGTTGAATCCCTGGAACACGAAGCCGGTATGGCGCAGTCGAAAGCGCTCCAGCGCTCGCGGGTCCATGGCGCCCAGGTCCTCGCCCAATGCACGGATCTGGCCCGAATCGGGCTGCTGCAGCGCCGACAGCAGCGACAGCAGCGTGCTCTTGCCGCATCCCGACGGTCCGGAGATCAGGGTGAGTTCCCCGGCGTGGATCGACAAGTTCATCTGCCGCAACACCTGGACCTGCACCACGCCGGAGATGAACGATTTGTGCACGTCGACGGCCTGCAGGCTGGGCGTTGGGCCGGGCCGGCGGGCGCAGGCAGGTCGGGAGACAGGGGCTGAAGAAGTCATCGCAGCAGCAGGGCCGGGTCGGCCGCCATGAGGCCCCGCATGGCGACAAGGCCCGACAGCAGGGTGACACCACCCACCAGCAGCGCGCACGCGGCGGCGGTAGGGCCGTTCATCGCCACCGGCACGCCGTAGGCATGCGCCAGCGCCAGGAGGGCGGCGCTGGCGCTGGCGCCCAGCAGCAGGCCCAGTCCGCCGATCCAGCCGGCCTGCTCGATCACCAGGCGTCCCAGCGACCGCCGGCTGACGCCCAACGCATTGAGCACGGCGTATTCGCGGGCCGAACCGGCGACCACGCCCATCAGCGACTGGCTGGTGACGACGGTGCCCACCAGGCAGACGATGCCGACCATGAAAAGCACGGCGACGCCCGCGCCGGTGTCGAGCAGCCAATAGAGCTGCGACCGGAGAGCGAATTCCTCGGCCGTCCAGACGGCGAACGGGCCGAAGCCGGGGGCGCCACCGGCCAGGCGCGCCTGTACTTCGGCGGCCTGCTCCGGCTGGTGCGTGCGGGCGACCACGTAGGTCGGGCCCGCCGTGGCTTCCGCGCCGGCGATCTGGCGGGCCGAGTCGATGGAGGTCAGCACGTTCACGCCGCCCAGGCCGCGCAGGCCGTCCACGGCCGCCACCACGCGCACCGGGTGCGTGTTGATCCAGGCCGTGCCGCCCACGGCGGTGCCGAGCGTGGAAAGATCGGCCCGGTCCACGATGGCCGCACCCGGTTCGCGCAAGGCGTCGCGCTGCCAGGGCGCCAGCAGCCCCGAAAACAACAGGCCGCCGGGCGCCGTGCGGATGCCGGATACATACACCGAGACGCCGCCGCTGCCTTGTGCGCTGCGCCAGTCGCCATCCACCCACACGTAATCCTCGGTGACGGCCACCGCCGGGTCCATCGCCAGGCGCAGGTCCACGTCGCGCCCGATGGCGCGGCCGAAGTTCACGCTCTGCGTGCCGGGGTAGCCGGCCCACAGATCGGCGCCGGAGGCGCGCACGTAAACGGCTGCGCTGCCGAAAATGCCCAGCACCAGCGCCGCCTGCGCCACCAGGAGGAGGCAAGAAAAGCCCACCGCGAAGACTGCCGGCATGAAGCGGCGCCACTCGTGGATCAGCGTCTTGCGGGCCAGGGCGATCATGGCGTCGCCCTCTGGAGCCAGCCGGCCGGAGTGTCCTGGTGCGGGGTCCGGGCATCGTCCGCCGGCAAGGGCGCGCCGCCCACGGCCTTGTAGAGCGCGACGAAGGCCAGCGCCCGGGCGTCGTTCGCTGTGGCCTGCTCCGATTCGGCCTGCACCAACGCGCGTCGCGCGGCCAGCGCGTCGTACTCGCTGGCCAGTCCCACCCGCGTCAGCGTCTCGGCCGCTGCCGCGCGCTCCTGCAAGGCCGACAACACCGTCGCCAGCGCATCGACGCGCTGTTGCTGGGCGGCCAGCGCGGCCAGCGCGCTTTCGGCCTCGGCCACGCCGGCACGCAGGGCCCGCTCCTGGCCCAGCACCGCCGCCTGCAGCGCCTGCTGCTGCGCGTCCACCTGCCGCACCCGCCGGCCCCAGTCGAAGAGGGGCACGTCGATCACCGGGCCGATGGCGGGAACATCGTCGCTGGTGGTGCGCCGGTTGCGGGTGAGGTTGTACGAATAGAGCAGCGTGCCCGTGATGGAGATGCGGGGGAAAAGTTCGGACCGCGCAAGGCCGACGCCCGCCTCGGCCTTGCGCACGGCGCCTTCGGCGGCCCGCACGTCGGGCCGCGTGCGGACCAGGTCGGCCGGCAGCGAGCGGAAGGCGAAAGGCGGCAGCGCCCCGGCGCCGGGGGTGCCCGGCGTGCCGGGGGCGGTCCAGGCGGCATCGGGGGTGCTTCGGCCCAGCAGCACGGACAGCGCCTGGGCGGCGCGGGTGCTGGCCTCCTGCGGCGTGGCCCGCGCGGCGCGGGTCTGGGCCGCCTGGGCGCGGGCCTGCGCGACTTCACCGGCCGTGCCAGTGCGCGTGCGGCGGCGCACGTCCGCCAGCGACTGGGCCCGCTCGTCCAGTTGCGCCAGGCGATCGAGCTGCCGCAGCTGCCGACGGGCTGCCTGCAGATCGAGGTAGTTGCGCACCACGTCGGCCACCACGGCCACGCGCACGGCCTGGCCATCGGCCAGCGAGGCATCGACATCGGCGTTGGCCGCGGCGCGCACGCTGTCGCCCGCGCCGAAAAGACCCAGCTCCCAGACCATGTCGATACTGGCGTGAAAGTAGGTGTCCGTGGCGGTGACGTCCTGCACGTTGCGCGCGTTGCCGCTGAAGGACGGGCGGAACTGCACCGCCGCGCGGCCGGCCTGCAGGCGCGCCTCGCGCAGCCGGTGGGTGGCGATGGCGAGATCCAGGTTGCGCGCCAGGGCCTCCTCGACCAGTGCGTCGAGGGCCGGGTCATCGAAGAGCTTCCACCAGGCGCGCAATTCCGGCGCCGCCGGGCCTTGGGGTACCGGTGCGGTCCATGCGTCCGGGGCGGCGGGCTCGGTGATCCGCACCGGCGCGCCGGGTGTGGCGCAGCCGGTCAGCCACGCGAGCACCACCAGGCCCGGGGCGGCGCGCAGGAACGCTGAACGGATCGGAAAGGGAGGGCGCACGGAGCCGGAGTCGTCTGGGTGGAACAGCCGCGCATTGAAACGCCCCAAGCTTGCGCACCCGTGCATGGAATATGGAGGCTTCGTGGAGACGGCGGCGGCCCGAGTGCGCGCCATCCGTTGCCGGGCGGCCCTGTGGATAATCCGCGCCAACTCTCTTTCTCACCATGCCGCCCACCGCCCCCTCCCTGGCCGCCGGCCCCCTGATCCTCGTGGTGGAGGACGAGCCGGGTATCGCCAGCATCCTTGCCGCCTATCTGCAACGCGACGGACTGCGCGCCCAGCACGCGGCCGACGGTCTGGAAGGCCTGCGGCTCTTCCGCCAGATGCGGCCCGACCTGGTGCTGCTCGACATCCACCTGCCCGGCATGGACGGGCTCGATGTCCTGCGCGAGATTCGCACCCACGGACAGACACCGGTGATCCTGGTCACCGCGGTGGCGGACGACGTGGACAAGCTGCTGGGCCTGCGCATGGGTGCCGACGACTACGTGGTCAAGCCGTTCAGCCCGCCGGAGGTGGTGGCGCGCGTGCGCGCGGTGCTGCGGCGCGTGCAGCCGCCGCCTGCCGCCGCTGCGCGCATGGCGCCGTCCATCCGGGTCGGTGCGATCGAGATCGACCAGGAAGCGCACGCCGCCCTGGTGCACACCGAAGGCGGACAGGCCGTGGCGCTGCCGCTCACGCTCACCGAATTCCGGCTGCTGGCCTGCCTGGCGGCCCAGCCGCGCCGGTGCTTCTCGCGCAGCCACCTCATCGACCACTGCCTGCCCGAGAGCGACGCACTCGACCGGGTGATCGACTCGCATCTGTCCAAGCTGCGCCGCAAGCTGCAGCAGGCGGGGCAGGGCGACCTGATCGAAACCGTGCGCGGCATCGGCTACCGGTTCTGGCCGGGCGGCGGCCCCGGCCCGGCGGGCGTCGGCGCATGACGCAGCACGGCCCCCTGCTGCAGCGGGTCTGGGTCCGTTTCGGCCTGTGCATCGCCGCCACCGTGGTGGCCACCATGGCGCTGCTGGCTGGCAGCGTGACGGCCTTTTCCGAGTGGCAGTACCGCGATTTCTACCGCAGCCTGCCCACCGAGGTGCAGCGCGAGATGGACGACCTGCGCGACCGGGGAGAGGAGGACGGCCCGCGTGCCATGCAGATCTACGCACGCTACTGGCAGGGGGACCTGCTGTTCGGCGAGAAGTGGTCGCTGGTCGTCGGCCTGGTGGTGTGCCTGCCGGTGGGCCTGGTGGTGGGCTTCTGGGTGTCGCGCATCGTCACCCAGCCGCTAGCCTCGATGGCCGAGGTGGCCACGCACGTGGCCGAAGGCGACTTCAGTGTGCGCGCCCAGCCGGGCCGGATGCACGACGAAATGTCGTCGACCGTGCGGCACTTCAACCAGATGGTCGATTCGCTGGAGCGCATGGCCCGGGAGCGCCGCGCCACCGCTGCCTCCATCTCGCACGAGCTTCGCACTCCGCTGGCCGTGCTGCGGGCGCGGCTGCATGGCATCTGCGACGGCGTGATCGAAGCCGATGCCGCGGAGACGCGCGGGCTGCTGGACCAGGTCGAATACCTGGGCCGCCTGGTGGGCGACCTGCACACCCTGTCGATGGCCGAAGCCGGCCAGCTGTCGCTGGAAACCGCGCCGCTCGATCTGGTCGATCTGGTGCGCGAGGCGCTCGCCGGCCATGCCCAGCGCATCGCCGAGCACGGCATGCAGCTGGCCCTGGACGTGCCAGGCGACGGCGGCCCGGTCTGGGTGCTGGCGGACCCTGACCGCGTGCGCCAGATTCTCTTCAACCTGGTGGAGAACGCCCTGAAGCATGCCGCCTCGGGCCGCTGACTGGGCGTGGAAGTGGCGGCGGCGGACGGCATGGCGCTGCTGACCGTGAGCGATGCCGGCCAGGGCCTTCCCCAGCACATGGCGGACGGCCCGTTCGAACGCTTTCCGCACCCCGCGGGCCGGCGCAGCGAGGGCTCCGGGCTGGGCCTCTCGATCGTGCGGGCGTTGGCGGAGCGCCAGCAGGGCCGGGTGCGCGTCGAAAGCCGGCCCGAGGGCGGCACCCGGTTCGTGGTGCAGCTGCCGCGGGCCAACGTGGCCTGATCTCCCGGACGCCAAGGCGGCCAGGAAAGCCCGAAACCGCCGGCAAGCCAGACCGGAATGGGACAATGTCGCCCCATGACCGCAGCCGCCACCACCACGACCACCGCCCAGGCCCTGGGCCCCGACACCCTGACCATCACCCGCCCCGACGACTGGCACCTGCACGTGCGCGACGGCGAAGCGCTGCGCACCGTGGTGCCGCACACCGCCGCGCAGTTCGGCCGGGCGATCATCATGCCCAACCTGCGTCCGCCGGTGACCACCGCCGCGCAGGCCGCCGCCTACAGCGACCGCATCCTGGCCGCCGTGCCGCAAGGCGTGGCGTTCGAGCCGCTGATGACCCTCTACCTCACCGACAACCTGCCGGCCGACGAGATCGCCCGCGCCCGGGAAGCCGGCGTGGTCGCCGCCAAGCTCTACCCGGCAGGGGCCACCACCAACAGCGACGCCGGCGTGACCGACATCCGCAAGACCTACGCCACGCTCGAAGCCATGCAGAAGGCCGGCCTGCTGCTGCTGGTGCACGGCGAAGTGACCAGCAGCGACATCGACCTCTTCGACCGCGAGGCGGTGTTCATCGAGCAGCAGCTCATCCCCCTGCGCCGCGACTTCCCCGAACTGAAGATCGTCTTCGAGCACATCACCACGAAAGACGCCGCGCAGTACGTGCGCGAAGCCGGGCCCTTCACCGCCGCCACCATCACCGCGCACCACCTGCTCTACAACCGCAACGCCATCTTCACGGGCGGCGTGCGGCCGCACTACTACTGCCTGCCGGTGCTCAAGCGCGAAACGCACCGCGTGGCGCTGGTCGAGGCCGCCACCAGCGGCAGCGACCGGTTCTTCCTCGGCACCGACAGCGCGCCCCACCCGGCGCACCTGAAGGAACACGCCACCGGCTGCGCGGGCTGCTACACCGCCCACGCCGCCATCGAGATGTATGCCGAGGCGTTCGACCACGCGGGCGCGCTCGACCAGCTGGAAGGCTTCGCCAGCTTCCACGGCCCGGCCTTCTACGGCCTGCCGCGCAACGAAGGCACCATCACGCTGCGCCGCGAATCGTGGACCCCGCCCGACAGCTTCGCCTTCGGCGAGGCCGAGCTGAAGCCGCTGCGCTCGGGCGAGGCGCTGCCCTGGCGCGTGGCGGCCGGCTGATCCGCTGCGGCAGCCGCATGTGATGCCGCATGGGATGCCGCCGGTGGTGCCGGTTCACGCCATCGACTGGAGCCGGGCCTGGCTGCAGCCGGTGCGCGCCGCCGGCCTCTGCGTGGCGGAGGGTGTGGCCGCGGGGCAGGCGGTGGCCGACGCGCTCGATCGGGCGCGGTGGCTGGCCAGCGGCGAGGCCTGCGGCGATGCCGGAGTGGGCGAGGGCGCCCATGGCTGCGTGGACTCGGGTCAGCGCGGTGCGCCCCGGTTCGTCTCCCAGCAGGCGCTGACCGAAGGCGTGGCGTATGAGAGCTTCATCCACGCCACCCGTACCGTCCCCACCCGCGACAACCTGCACGACTTCTTCAACGGCCTCGTCTGGCTCCACTATCCGCGGACCAAGCGCCTGCTGAACCAATGGCAGGCGCAGGCCATCGCCGCGCAGGGCATCGGCGCGGTGCGCGGGCCGCTGCGGGACGCGATCACCGTGTTCGACGAGAACGGCGCCGTGCTGTTCGCTCCGGCCGCATTGCGCGACGCGCTGCGGGAGCGCGCGTGGCGGCGTCTCTTCGTGGAGCTGCGGCCGCTCTGGGCCCAGGCGACGCTGCTGCTGTTCGGCCATGCGCTGCTCGAAAAGCTGGTTGAGCCGCGAAAACCCATCACCGCGCACGTCTACTGTGCCAGGGACGCTATTGAATCAGTAGCGTCGGCCGACGCCTGGCTGGCGGAATCGCTGGATGCCGAGGTTTTTGCCGGCAAGCCGTTCAATCCCCTTCCCGTCCTGGGAATGCCCGGCTGGTGGCCCGAAAACGAGAACTTTTGCTTCTATGATGACTCCCACGTTTTCCGCAGCAGACGCCCCACATAAGCACCACAACAGGGCGCGCAACCGCTGTGGAAGCGGCTTGAACCGCTGAGCAGCACCCCCATTTTTCGTGCTGCGCACCCGCGTCCATGCCGCAGTGCCAAACCCAACCCCTGTTGATCCCTGTGCGGAGAACTTCCCGATGAAACGTATCGCCCTTTTTCTGTTGACCAACATCGCCGTGGTGGTGGTGCTGGGCATCGTCGCCAGCCTGCTGGGCGTCAACCGCTTCCTCACGGCCAACGGCCTGAACCTGGGCGCGCTGCTCGGCTTCGCGTTCATCATGGGCTTCGGCGGCGCGATCATCTCGCTCTTGATGAGCAAGCCCATCGCCAAGTGGAGCGCGGGCGTCACGATCATCGACGGCACCGGCTCGCCCGATGAGCGCTGGATCGTCGACACCGTGCGCCAGTTCGCCGACAAGGCCGGCATCGGCATGCCCGAGGTCGGCATCTTCGAAGGCGAGCCCAACGCCTTCGCCACCGGCGCCTTCAAGAACAACGCGCTGGTCGCGGTGTCCACCGGCCTGCTGCAGGGCATGACCCGCGAAGAGGTCGAGGCCGTGATCGGCCACGAGGTGGCCCACGTCGCCAACGGCGACATGGTGACCATGGCGCTGATCCAGGGCGTGATGAACACGTTCGTGGTGTTCCTCTCGCGCGTGATCGGCTACGCGGTGGACAGCTTCCTGCGCCGCAACGACGAGAACAGCTCCGGCCCCGGCATCGGCTACTACGTCACCACCATCGTGCTCGACATCGCCCTGGGTTTCCTCGCCGCCATCATCGTGGCCTGGTTCAGCCGCCAGCGCGAGTTCCGCGCCGACGCGGGCGCCGCGCAGCTCATGGGCCGCAAGCAGCCCATGATCAACGCCCTGGCCCGCCTGGGCGGCGCCGGCCCCAACGAGCTGCCCAAGAGCATGGCCGCCATGGGCATCACCGGCAACATCGGCAAGCTCTTTTCGACGCACCCGCCGATCGAAGAGCGCATCGCCGCACTGCAGGCCCGCTGAGGCAGCCCTGCTGGAAAGCCAAGAAACCCGCCGCATCGCAACGGCGGGTTTTTTTCGTTGGGGCGCCATGCGGCGCAGGAATGACCGACGGGGCTGGCTATCCGTGGGGCCAGGCCAGCCTCGCGGCCAGCAGGCCGAAGGCCGCGGCGAAGCACCAGCGCATCGCCTGCAGCACGCCGGGGCGTGAAAGCACGCGGTCGCGCATCGAAGCCGCCAACAGCCCGTAGGCCACGAACACCGCGAAGGTCATCGCCATGAAGATGAGCGAAAGCTCCAGCATGCGATAGGTGGGTTGCACCTCACGCGGATCGATGAACTGCGGCAGAAAGGCCAGGAAGAACAGGGACAGCTTGGGGTTGAGCGCGTTCACGAGCACGGCTTCGCGGATCACCTGTCCTGCGGAGCGGGCCGCGCCCGCAGGCTCCAGCCGCAGCGGCCCGCCGTCCCTGACGGCCATCCAGGCCATGTAGAGCAGATAGGCTGCGCCCACGTAGCGCAGCGCCGTGAAAGCGGCGGAACTCGCGGCCAGCACGGCGGCGAGACCCGTGATGGCCGCGAGCATGTGCGGCACGATGCCCAGCGTGCAGCCCAGGGCCGCGACGATGGCCGCACGCCGGCCGTGCGCAAGGGCGGCCGACAGGGTGACCAGGGCGCCGGTGCCCGGCGCGGCGATGACGATCAGCGAAGTGACCAGGAATTCACGGGAGAGCTGCACGGCAGGCTTTCGGGCGGAGTGGAGGGAGCCCCATCCTGCGCAGCCTGGTTGCCGGCGTCTTGGATGAAATTGCGGCGCGGTTCAGCCCTGCCGCGCTGCGGCATAGCGGCCGGGCGGCATCCCGAAGCTGCGCACGAACACCCGGCTCATGTGGCTCTGGTCGCAAAATCCGCTGTCCGCCGCCGCCTGCGCCAGGGGGTGGCCCTGGCCGATCAGCTGGCGGGCGCGGTGGATGCGCCTTTGCAGCAGGTAGGCATGCGGAGTCATGCCGGTCGCCTGCGCGAACGCGCGCAGGAACTGGTAGCGGCCGAGCCCGGCTTCTGCGGCCAGGCCATCCAGGCTGGACCCGCCAGCCGGGTCGTCGTCCATGCGGGCCCGGGCGCGCGATATGCCGGGCGGCAGCGGGCCCTGGCGCGGCGTGGCGGGCTGCAGCAGGCCACCCAGCACCAGCAGCAGGCTTTCCTGTGCGGCCAGCTCGCCCGCGTCTCCAGGCGCCTGTGCCGTCATGGCATGGAACAGCCGGCCGAAGCGGCCCGCCATGGCGGGGTTGCGCAGCGCGGGGCGGGTGAATTCCACAGCCGGCGGCGGGCCTTCCTCGGCCATGTCCCGGGCCAGCCGCAGCAGCACGGCGGGGTCGATGTACAGCATGCGCCAGGCGCGTCCGCCCTCGCCGATGGGCGCGCCGTCATGTGCTTCGGCGGGGTTGACGGTGATGATGTCGCCCGCACCAGCTTCGACCACGCCCCGGCCGCTGGCCGACTTCTGCGCGCCGCGGTGGATCAGGCCCAGGCCGAACTGCTCGTGCATGTGCCGTCCGAAGGCGAAGGCCGTGTCCGCCGCCACGGCCTCGATGCCGGGCAGGCGGCAGCGCAGCAGTTCGACTCGACGGAGCGTGGCGAGCATGTCGGCTTTCAGTTGGCCGGTGGACGCGGCCCGCGACGGACGATGGGCGTCGACATGATGATGGCAGTGCGTGTTTCGCCCCAGCGGTTGATGTCTCCGAGGAAGGACTCCAGCGCCGCCATGTCCGCCACGGCGACGGTCATCATGTACGAGTCCGCGCCGGTGACGTGGTGGCACTCCAGCACTTCGGCGCGTGCGCGCAGCGCCTTGATGAACACCTGCTTGTGCGGCTGCGCCACGGTGATGCCGATCAGCGCCTGGATGGGCCGCCCCATCCGGGCGGGGTCGAGGTCGGCATGCACGCCTCGCACCATGCCCGACTCCTGCAACCGCTTGAGCCGCTCGGCCGTGGCCGCCACCGACAGGCCGGCCGCCTGCGCCAGGGCTTTCAGCGGCGCACGGCCGTCGGCCTGCAGCGCCTGGAGCAGCTTCCAGGCTTTTTCGTCCAGCACGGGTGTTTCGGTCATGGCGGGGATTGTCCGTAAATCCGATGGCCCATGCCGCACGCCGCCAGAAAAATCGGCTTCCTCGCTGCGTCAATCATGCCTACGCTCAAACCCCATGACGATGCATGACACTTTTCTTCCTGCGGTGTGGATCGGCTTGTCGATCGCTGCGCCCGTCGGCCCGGTGGGAGTCTTGGTCATCCAGCGTAGCCTGGACCAGGGCCCGCGCGCCGGCTGGGCGACCGGCCTGGGCGCGGCCGCGGCGGACGCCGTCTACGGCGCGCTGGGCGCCTTCGGCGTGCACTGGCTGACCCAGGCGCTGGTGGCGGTGCGGGTGCCGCTGGTGCTGGCGGGGGCCGCCTTCCTGGGGTGGATGGCGTGGGTGATCGCTCGCCAGCCCCCCGCCGGGCGCGGGTGGGAGACCGGTGCGGCACGCAGCGGCTGGCAGCTGTTTGCCAGCACCTTCGCGCTGACGCTCTCCAACCCGGCCACGATCCTGTCGTTCATCGCGGTCTTCGGCGCCATGGCCGGCCGCTCGGCCGTGGCTTCGCCGGCCGCGATGGTCGCCGGAGTGTTCGCGGGCTCCGCTGCGTGGTGGTTGTTTCTGGGGGCCGCCGTCGGGCTGCTGCGCGGGCGCTTCGATGAACGCTGGCAGCGGCGAGTCAACCGGGCCAGCGCCGCGATGCTGGCAGCCTTCGCGCTCTGGCAGGTGGCGGCTGTCGTCTGATGGCGGGTTTTCACCCGGCCGCTGGCGGCTCGGCTGCCCGCATGCGCTCGGCCAGCGCGGGGTGGCCACGGCCCGCCGCGCCCTCTGCCGCGCCGGCCCGGTCGCGGGCGTCCTTGTTCTGGCTGAGCTTGCGCTTGCCGACCAGCGAGGTCACGGCGATCTCGATGCCCACGATGTGCTGCAGCAGGCCGTCGATGAAGCCAGGGGCGGAATCGGACATCTTCCAGGGGCGCGGCTCGGCCGCTTCGTGCCGGCGCGTGAGCCGGCCTATCACGCCGCGCACGAAGCGCTCGTCGTCGCGCACGGTGAGCGTGCCGTGCGCGTGGACGACCTCGTAGTTCCAGGTCGGCACCTGGCGGTGGGCTTCATGCTTGCTGGGGTACCAGTTGGGCGAGATGTAGCCCTCGGCGCCCCGGAAGACGACCAGCACCTCCGCTCCCGCGCTGTGTTGCCAGACCGGGTTGGCCCGCGCCACGTGGGCCGTCAGCAAGCCATGGGGGCCGGCGGAGGGGTCGAAATCGAAGGGAATCTGGTCGGCGTCGAGGCCGTCGGCCCCCTGGGTGACGAGCATGCCCAGGGGGTGCGCGTGGATGATGCGGGCCAGTTCGTCGGGCCGGTTTTCGGCGAAGTGCGCGGGGATGTACATGAGGGTCGGGCCGGGCGGGCGGCGGCGGGAGGGCCCGCCACTCTTGCGCAAACCCTCCGGGAAGGCAAGCGCAGCGTGCGGCGGCGGCGGCCTCGAGGTCAGCGCGCGGGCTGCGCCGCCGCCGGGGCATCGGCCGGCGCGCCGCCCGACTCCCGCAGGCGCGCCTTGTCCAGCAGGAAGTCGATGCAGGTGCGCACTGCCCGCGTCTGGTGGCGGTTGGGCAGATACAGCAGGTACATGTGCGTGCCGAAGATGCTGAGTCGGTATTCGTCCAGCGTGGTCAGCACCTCGCCGGTGGCCAGCTTGTCCTGCACCACGTAGTCGGGCACCAGGCCCACCCCCAGCCCGGCCAGGATGGCCTGGCGCAGGAACGGGAAGTGCTCGGAGATCAGCGTCGGCTCCAGCATCACCTCGTGCCGCTCCGTCCCCTGGTAGGCCGCCAGGCGCAGCTGCCGGCCGGTCACGCCCGCGGTGATGACCGGGCTGGTGCGCAGCGCGTGCAGGGTGTGCGGCAGGCCGTGGCGGCGGGCGTAGTCGGCGGAGGCGCAGGCCAGGTAGCGCACGTTGCCCAGGCTGCGGGCGACCAGCGACAGGGGCGGCTCCTGCACCACGCGGATGGCGATGTCCACTTCATCGCGCAGGTTGTCGGCCCGGTTCTCGAACAGCACGTCCAGCACGATGCCCGGGTACATGCGCTTGAATTCGACCAGCCAGTCGCTCATCACGATCTGCCCGTAGCCGCTGGGCACGCTGATGCCCACCCGGCCCTGCAGGCCCTGGCCCAGCGTGGTGACGGCTTCCTGCGCGGCCATCAGCTCGTTGCGGATCGTGCGGCCGTGCTCGTAGAGGCGCAGGCCAATCTCGGTCGGCTCCACCCGGCGCGTGGTGCGCTGCACCAGCTGCACGCCCACGGCCTTCTCCAGCTTGGTGAGGTGGTAGCTCACGTTGGCGCGCGTCATCTTCAGCTTGCGCGCCGCCTGGCTGAGGTTGCCGGCGTCGATGATTTCCACCAGCAGGGTCAGGGAAGGCAGATCCATGGTCTCACGTCCGATTGGTCTAAATCATTTGACAGTCTGTCAATGATTGATGTGATTGTCAGAAAACATTGTCGCCGCAAGAATGCGAATGGCTTTTTCAAAGAACCATTCAGGAGACAAGTGCATGACGTCTGAAGCGACCGGATCCGTCGTTCGAATGCAGGAGCAGCAGGGCGTGGGGGTGGTGAGCATCCACAACCCGCCGGTGAACGCGCTCGGCGCTGCCGTGCGTCAGGGCTTGCTGGCGGCGATCGAAGAGGCCAAGGCAAACGCGGCCATTCGGGCCGTGTTGATCGTGGGCGAGGGCAAGGCCTTCATCGCCGGCGCCGACATCCGCGAGTTTGGCCAGCCCCCCGTGCCGCCGGCGCTGCCCGACGTGTGCCACCGCATCGAGTCGTGCGCCAAGCCGGTGGTGGCCGCCATCCATGGCGCGGCCCTGGGCGGCGGGCTGGAGGTGGCGCTGGCCGCGCATTACCGGCTGGCATTGCCGGCCGCGCAGCTGGGCCTGCCCGAAGTGAACCTGGGCCTGCTGCCCGGTGCCGGTGGCACGCAGCGCGCACCCCGCCTGATGGGTGCCCAACCTGCGGCCGAGATGATGCTGAGCGGCAAGCCGCTGAGCGCCAGGGCGGCGCACGCCGCCGGTCTGGTGGACCGGCTGGCCGAGGGCACCGACCCCGTCGCCGCGGGCCTGGCCTATGTGAACGAGCTGCTGGCCGCGAATGCCCCGGTCCGCCGCACGCGCGAGCTGGCCGTGTCCGACGCGGCCGCCGCGCTGGCCGACCTGGACGCGCTGGCCGCCGATACCGCCAGGAAGTCGCGTGGGCTCTTTTCGCCGCAGAAGATCGTCGAGTGCGTGCGCAATGCGGTCGAGCTGCCGTTCGACGAAGGCATGCGGGCTGAGCGCGCGGCCTTCATGGAATGCATCGCCAGCCCGCAGCGCGCCGGCCTGATCCACGCCTTCTTCGCCGAGCGCGAGGTCGCCAAGGTGCCCGAGGCGCAAGCCGCCGCACCCCGCCCGGTGACGTCCATCGCCGTCATCGGCGGCGGCACCATGGGCGCGGGCATCACCGTGTCGGCGCTGGACGCCGGCCTGCCGGTGACGATGATCGAGCGTGACGACGCCTCGCTGGCCCGGGGCCGCGCGCATGTCGAGAAGGTCTATGACGGCCTCGTGGCCAAGGGCCGCATGACCGCGGATGCCAAGGCCGCCGTGATGGCGCGCTATGCGGGCAGCACGCGCTACGAAGACATCGCCGCCGCGGACCTGGTGATCGAAGCCGTGTTCGAGGACATCGAGGTGAAGAAGGCGGTGTTCAAGGAACTCGACCGCGTCTGCAAGCCCGGCGCGGTGCTGGCCACCAACACCTCGTACCTGGACATCGACGCCATCGCCGCTGCCACACAGCGCCCGCAGGACGTGATCGGCCTGCACTTCTTCAGCCCGGCCAACATCATGAAGCTGCTGGAGATCGTGGTGCCCGCCCAGGTGAGCGCCGACGTGGTCGCCACCGCCTTCGCGCTGGCCAAGACGATGAAGAAGGTGCCGGTGCGCGCCGGCGTGTGCGACGGCTTCATCGGCAACCGCATCCTGGCCGTGTACAAGCAGGCGGCCGACTACCTGATGGAAGACGGCGCGTCACCCTATGAGATCGACGCCGCGGTGCGCGGCTTCGGCTACCCGATGGGCCCGTTCCAGGTGACCGACCTGGCGGGCGGCGACATCGGCTGGGCCACGCGCAAGCGCCGCGCGGCAACGCGCGACCCGAAGGCCCGCTACGTGGAGATCGCCGACCGCATCTGCGAGCGCGGCTGGTTCGGCCAGAAGACGGGGCGGGGCTTCTACCTCTACCCCGAGGGTGCCCGCACGGGCCAGCCCGACCCGGAGGTGCTGGCGATCGTCGATGCCGAACGCGCCAGGAAGGGAATCGTGCCGCGCAGCTTCACGCCCGACGAGATCATGCGCCGCTACATGGCCGCCATGGTCAACGAAGGCGCCAAGGTGGTGGCCGAGGGCATCGCCCTGCGGCCGCTGGACGTGGACGTGACCTTCCTCTCGGGCTATGGCTTTCCGCGCTTCCGTGGCGGGCCGATGAAGTACGCCGACACGGTGGGGCTGGACACCATCCTGGCCGACATCCGTGCGTTCGCCCAGGAAGACCCGCTCTTCTGGCAACCCGCGCCGCTGCTGGAGCAACTGGTGGCCGAAGGGCGGAATTTCGACAGCCTGAACCGGGCAGCAGCCGGCGCATAGGTGGCGGAACGCGCCACGCACTATCAAAAAGAGAGCTGCCTGCGCTGACGCAACGGGCGATTCAGATGCCTTTGGCGCTGAATGGCCCTTGGGACCAGCGCAGCACGCTCCTCAATCCATAGCAAAACCACTTCGAGACAACAGAACCCCATGCGCGAAGCCGTCATCGTTTCCACCGCCCGCACCCCGCTGGCCAAATCCCACCGCGGCGAATTCAACGCCACGCCCGCGCCCCAGCTGGCCGCCTACTCGGTCAAGGCCGCCGTGGAGCGCTCGGGCATCGACCCGGCGCTGATCGAGGATCTGATCCTCGGCTGCGGCAACCCCGAAGGCATGCAGGGCAAGAACCTGGGCCGCCAGACCGTGCTGCGCGCCGAGCTGCCGCTCTCCATCGCCGGCACCACGGTCACGCGCTTTTGCGCCTCCGGCCTGCAGTCCATCGCCATCGCGGCCGGGCGCATCGTGGCCGAGGGCGTGGACGCCATGATCGCGGGCGGCGTGGAAAGCATTTCGGGCGCCCGCGCCCTGGGCACGCCGGCCGACCTGGACCCGTGGCTGGTCGAGCGCAAGCCGGAGCTGTTCATGGCCATGATCGACACGGCCGACGTGGTGGCCCGGCGCTACGGCATCACCCGCGAAGACCAGGACGCCTTCTCGCTGCAGAGCCAGCAGCGCACGGCCGCCGCGCAGCAGCAGGGTGTGTTCGCGGACGAGATCATCGCCTGCGCCGCGCGCATGGCCGAGAAGAACAAGGACACCGGCGAGGTCACCTGGCGCGACGTCGTCGCCACGCAGGACAACTGCAACCGCCCCGGCACCACGCTGGAAGGCCTGGCCAAGCTGGAACCCGTGAAGGGCCCGGGCCACTTCGTCACCGCCGGCAATGCCTCGCAGCTGTCGGACGGCTCCAGCGCCTGCGTGCTGATGGAAGCCCGGCAGGCCGAGCGCCTGGGCCTGCAGCCGCTCGGCGCCTTCCGCGGCATGGCCGTGGCCGGCTGCGAGCCCGACGAGATGGGCATCGGCCCGGTGTTCGCCGTGCCCAAGCTGCTCCAGCGCCACGGCCTGACGGTGGACGACATCGACCTGTGGGAACTGAACGAGGCCTTCGCCTCCCAGGCGCTCTACTGCCAGCGCCAGCTGGGCATTCCGATGGAGCGGCTGAACGTGAACGGCGGCGCCATCTCCATCGGCCACCCGTTCGGCATGACGGGCGCGCGCCTGGCCGGCCACATCCTGCTGGAGGGCCGGCGCCGCAAGGCCAAGTATGGCGTGGTGACCATGTGCATCGCCGGCGGCATGGGCGCGGCCGGCCTGTTTGAAATCTATTGAGACCCTTCTCGGAACCCAAGCCATGGATCTGCAATTCACCCCCCAGGAAGAGGCCTTCCGCGCCGAAGTCCAGACCTTTCTGAAAGACCACCTGCCGGCGCGCATCGCCAGCAAGGTAAAGGCCGGGCAGCGCCTGACCAAGGCCGACCAGGAGGAGTGGCACGCCATCCTCAACGCACGCGGCTGGCTGGCCAACCACTGGCCCGAGGCCTACGGCGGACCGGGCTGGGGCGCGGTCGAGAAATTCATCTTCGACACCGAGTGCGCGCTGGCCGGCGGCCCGCGCATCGTGCCCTTCGGCGTGAACATGCTGGGCCCGGTGCTCATCAAGTACGGCAACGAGCAGCAGAAAAGCCATTGGCTGCCGCGCATCCTGAGCGGCGAGGACTGGTGGTGCCAGGGCTATTCGGAGCCGGGCGCGGGCTCGGACCTGGCTTCGGTCAAGACCACGGCGGTGCGGGACGGCGACCACTACATCGTCAACGGCCAGAAGACCTGGACCACGCAGGGCCAGCACGCCAACATGATCTTCTGCCTGGTGCGCACCCAGCGCGAGGCCAAGGCCCAGGCGGGCATCAGCTTTTTGCTGGTGGACATGAACAGCCCGGGCGTGGAGCTGCGCCCCATCCGCACGCTGGACGGCGACCGCGAGGTCAACGAGGTGTTCTTCACCGACGTGCGCGTGCCGGTCGAGAACCTGGTGGGCGAGGAGAACAAGGGCTGGACCTATGCCAAGTACCTGCTGACCTACGAGCGCACCGGCATCGCCGGCGTGGGCTTCTGCATCGCGGCGCTGGCCAAGCTCAAGGTCATTGCCGACAAGGTGTACAAGAACGGCAAGCCGATCGCGCAGGACCCGCTGTTCGGCGCGCGCCTGGCGCGCGTGGAGATCGACCTGGAGAACATGAAGACCACCAACCTGCGCGTGATCGCCGCCGTGGCCGGCGGCGGCGTGCCGGGTGCGGAAAGCTCCATGCTCAAGATCCGCGGCACCGAGATCCGCCAGGAGATCCTTTCGCTGATCCGGCGTGCGATGGGCGTGCACTCCGCACCGTTCATCGAAGAGGCCCAGTACGAAGGCTATTCGGATGCGCCCGTGGGCCCGGTGGAAGCCGCCACGGCGGCGGCCAACTACTTCAACTACCGCAAGCTGTCGATCTTCGGCGGCTCCAACGAAATTCAGAAGAACATCATCTCCAAGATGATTCTCGGCCTGTGAATCGGAACAACCCCCTGAGGCGCTGCGCGCCTTCCCCCTTCTCTCGGCTCGCTGCGCGATCCGGGAAGGGGGACGCCGCCGGTGGCCGGGCAAAGCCCGTTCCACGGCGTCTGCTGGCCTGGGCCGAGCGCTCACCCGAACCCTGCGCCCTGGCGCGTGAGGCGACGATGCAAGGAAATCGCACATGAACTTTGTACACACCGAAGACCGCCGCATGCTGGCGGACACCTTGAACCGCTTCGTGGCCGAGCAGTACGGCATCGAGCACCGCAACCAGATCGCCTATGGCGACGAGGGCCACAGCCCGGCGCTGTATGCCCAGTTCGCCGAGCTGGGTGCCATCGGCGCGCTGTTCCCCGAGACCGCTGGCGGCTTCGGCGGGTCGGGCTTCGACATCGGCGTGGTGTTCGAGGCCCTGGGCCGCGGCCTGGTGGCCGAGCCGCTGCTGGGCGCGCTGGTGGTGGGCCAGGCGCTGATCGCGGCGGGCAGCGAGGCGCAGAAGCAGCGGCTGGAAGACATCATGGCCGGCGGCACCCTGGCCGCCCTGGCGCACGACGAGCCGGGCAGCCACTACGAGCTGGCCAACGTGACCGCGACGGCCACGAAGAACGCCTCCGGCTGGATGCTGAATGGCGCCAAGTCGGTGGTGGCCTTCGGCGACCAGGCCGACCTGCTGTTGGTGTCGGCCCGCACGTCCGGCAGCGCTTTCGATACGGAGGGCATCAGCCTGTTCCTGGTGGACGGCCAGGCCGCCGGCATCGCCCGCCGGGGCTACGGCCGCATCGACGGTGGCCGCGCGGCCGAGCTGGCGTTCACCGAAGTGCAGGTGGGCGCCGACGCGCTGCTGGGCCAGGAAGGGCAGGGCCATGGGGTGCTGGAGCACATCCAGGGCTACGCGCTGCTGGCGCTGGCGGCCGAGGCGCTGGGCGCCATGGACGTCGCCAAGCAGAGCACCCTGGAATACCTGCAGACGCGCAAGCAGTTCGGCGTGGTGATCGGCACCTTCCAGGCGCTGCAGCACCGCATGGCCGACCTGCTGCTGGAGGTGGAGCAGATGCGGTCGGCCGTCATCAACGCGGCCGATGCGATCGACAACGCGCAAGGCGTGGCACGCCAGAAGATACTGTCGGCGGCCAAGTACACGGCCGGCTACGTGGGCGCGCTGGTGGCAGAGGAGAGCATCCAGCTGCATGGCGGCATCGGCATGACCTGGGAACTGCCGCTGTCGCACTACGCCAAGCGTTTGGTCCTGATCGACCACCAGTTCGGCGACGAAGACCACCACCTGGGCCGCTTCATGGCCCTGGCGCAGCAGGGCTGAGCCATGGACGCGCCGCTGCTCGTTCGCCGCGAGGGTGCCGTTCTGGTGCTGAGCAACAACGATCCGGCCACGCGCAACGCGCTGTCGCCGGAGTTCTATGCCGCCCTGACCCAGGCTCTCGCCGACGCCGCGTCGGATGCCACCGTGGGCGCCATCGTGCTCACGGGCGAGGGGGGGCACTTCTGCTCGGGCGGCAACCTGAACCAGCTCGCCAAACGGCGCGAGCTGCCGGTCGAGGAACGCCGCGCCAGGCTGGAAGGCCTGCACGATCTGGTGCGTGCGGTGCGCGACTGCCCCAAGCCCGTCATCGCGGCCGTCGAAGGCGCGGCCGCCGGGGCGGGCCTGTCGCTGGCGCTGGCCTGCGACATGCTCGTTGCCGCGAAGAACGCGGTGTTCTCCGTGGCCTACGTGAAGGTGGGCCTCACGCCCGACGGCGGGGCCACGGCCTTCTTGGCCGAGTTCGTATCGCGCCAGGTGCTGACCGAGCTGTGCCTGACCGGCGAGCGCCTGAGCGGCGAGCGCATGGCGCAACTGGGTCCCGTCAACCGCCTGGCCGAGCCGGGCGACGCCCTGACCCAGGCCCTGGCGCTGGCGCGGCAGATCGCGGCCGGCCCCGACCAGGCCATGGCGCGCGTCAAGCTCCTGTGCCGCCAGGCGCCGCACCACACACTGGAGGAGCAGCTGGACATGGAGGCGCAGTACATGGTGCTGTCGCAGGCGACCGCGGAGTCGCAGGAGGGCATAGGCGCCTTCCTTGCCAAGCGCAGCCCCGACTTCGCCCAGTTGCGCCGCACGCCGGACTGACGCCTGCCGCGACCCCACCCATCATCGAGGAGACAAAGAACATGAACCCGAACCCGACATCCGACGCCATCGACTTTCCGCTCGAAGGCGTGCGCGTGCTGGACCTTTCCCGGGTCTTCGCCGGCCCGCTCTGCGGCCAGGTGCTGGCCGACTTCGGCGCCGAGGTGGTGAAGGTGGAGCACCCCGGTCGCGGCGACGACACGCGCGACTGGGGCATGCGCATCGGCAAGACCGAGACCACCTACTACAACAGCATGAACCGCAACAAGCGGTCGATCACGCTGGACCTGCAGAGCCCCGAGGGCGCGAAGATCGTGCACGAGCTGCTGCCCCAGTTCGACGTGGTGATCCACAACTTCAAGACCGGCGGCGCGGAGAAGCTGGGCCTGGGCTACGAGCAGCTCAAGGCCGTCAAGCCCGACCTCATCTACTGCGCCGTGGCCGGCTACGACGTGACCGGCCCCGAGGCCAAGCGCCCGGGCTACGACCTGGTGATCCAGGGCGAGACGGGTCTCATGGCGCTCAATGGCGAGGCCGCGCAGCCGCCGCTCAAGTTCGGCGTGGCCGTGGTCGACCTGATGACCGGCATGTACGCCGCGCAGGCGGTGCTGGCGGCCCTGTTCCAGCGCGGCCGCACGGGCCGGGGGCGCCTCATCGAGATGGCGCTCTACGACTGCGGCCTGATGGTCACCGGCTACTACGGGCTCGACGCCATGCAGCTGGGCCACGACCCGCAGCGCTACGGCAACGCGCACCCGTCCATCGTGCCCTACGGCATGTTCGAGGCGGCCGACGGCCCGCTCATCATCGCCGTGGGCAACAACGGCCAGTTCGACAAGTTCTGCCGCCAGGTGATCGAGCGGCCCGACATCGTGGAAGACCCGCGTTTCGCGACCAACGTGGAGCGCGCGAAGAACCGGCTGGTCATCGGGCCCATGCTCACGGAACTGATCCGCGGCCTGCCGCGCGATGTGCTGCTCGAGCGCATGACGGCCTGCGGCATTCCCTGCGGCAAGGTGGCCGGCCTGCATGAAGCGCTGACCAGCGAGCGCACCCGGCGCGGCGGCCTGCTGCAGGACATGCCGCACCCGGTGGTGGGCACCACGCCGGTGTTCGCGCCGCCTTACCGCATCGACGGGCAACGCCTGCCCATCCGCCATGCACCGCCCACGCTGGGCGAGGGCACGCGCGAGGTGCTGCAGCGCCTGCTGCACATGAGCGACGAGCAGCTGCAGCAGCTGCAGCAGCGCGGCGTGCTCACGCTGCCGGAGGCGCCGCCCGCCGCCATCTGATTCGTTCCCGCCACCGGCCCGGTGGCAAGCCAAGCCGCACAGACGGCGCGCTGGGGCCGGTTCCTTCGTGCCCACCCTACAGGAGACAAAACCATGACAGGTTCCCGATTCGATCGCCGCGCCGTGCTGCGCGGCCTCGCCGCCCTCGGCGGCAGCAGCTGGCTGGGCGGTGCCTCGGCCCAGCCGGCCAAGGCGGCCTGGCCGACCAAGCCCATCCGGCTCATCGTGCCGTTCAACGCGGGCGGCGCCACCGACATCATCGCCCGCAGCGTGGGCGAAGCGCTGTCCCAGCGCCTGGGCCAGCCGGTGGTGGTGGACAACCGGGGCGGCGCCGCCGGCATCCTGGGCACCGATGCGGTCGCCAAGGCCGCGCCCGACGGCTATACGCTGCTGCTCTCGCTCAGCACCTCGATGCTGATCAACCAGTTTCTCTACACCAAGCTGCCCTACGACCCGCAGAAGGACCTGACGCTCATCACGCAGATCGCCGCCGCGCCCGTCACGCTGGTGGTGCACCCCTCGGTGCCGGCCAGCAACATGAAGGAGCTGCTGGCCTACGTGAAGGCGAACCGGGGCAAGGTGTCGTACGGCTCCTGGGGCGTGGGTTCGTACGCGCACCTGGGCGGCGCGTACATGAGCAAGACGCAGGACGCGGACATGGCCCACGTCGCCTACAAGGGCGAGGCGCCGATGATCCAGGACCTGATCGGCGGCCAGCTGCAGCTGTGTTTCTCCAGCGCGCAGAACACCAAGCCGTTCATCGACTCCGGCCGCCTCAAGGCCATCGGGGTGACGGGCCTGCAGCGCATGGACATCCTGCCGCAGGTGCCCACCATCCACGAGCAGGGCGTGACCGACGACGCCTACGCCGTCTTCGGCTGGGTCGCCATGGGCGGCCCGGCGAACCTGCCCAAGGACGTGATGGACGTGCTGCAAAGCCACCTGCGCGAGATCGCTCGCGATCCCAAGCTGCTGGAGCGCATCCGCGGCGCCGGCTTCATGCCGGTGATGAACACCCCGGAAGCCTTCCAGGCCAATTACCGCCGCGACATGCCGGTCTGGAAGGCGCTGGTCGATGCGGCCGGCGCCAAGCTCGACTGACCTTTCGCCGCGCGCGGCGCGGCCCGCACCGACGGCTGGCGAGGCACGGAGCTTCGCCACCCGCCATGCATGCCCTGCCCGATGGTTCCCACCGCTATCCTTTTCTCAATCCACGGAGACTGCCCTTCATGCCTCGTTTCTTCACTGCTGCATCGTTGGCCCGCGCCAGCCGCCGCGCGCTGCTGGCCCTGGCCGCCGCGCCGTTCGTCATCGGTGCCGCCCACGCGCAGCCGGCGGCTCCGTCGCCCGCCTGGCCCACCAAGGCGATCAAGCTAGTAGTGCCCTTTCCTCCGGGCGGCCCGACAGACACCGCATCGCGCATCGTCGGGCAGCAGCTGGGCGAGCGGCTCAAGCAGCCGGTGGTGGTCGAGAACCGACCCGGTGCATCGGGCTCCATCGCCGCTGCGCAGGTCGCCAAGGCCGATGCCGACGGCTACACCCTGGTCATGCTGGCCACGCCCACGCTGCTGGCGCCGCACCTCTACAAGAAGGCCGGCTACGACACCACCAAGGACTTCGCGCCCGTGGCCACCGTGTACGACCTGCCCATCGTCGTGGTGGTGAACCCCACGCTGCTGCCGCAGGTGAAGGACCTGCGCCAGCTGATCGCCGCCGCCAAGGACCAGAAGACGTCGCTGAACTACACCAGCTCGGGTACGGGCAGCTTCGGCCACCTCAGCATGGAACTGCTCAAGCAGATGGGCCAGTTCGACATGCAGCACGTGCCCTACAAGGGCGGCGTGCCGGCCATCACCGACACGCTGGGCGGCCAGGTGCCCGTCATGTATGCCGATCTGGTCGCGGCGCTGCCGCACATCCAGGCGGGCAAGCTGCGGGCCATCGCCGTGGGCTCGCCGCAGCGGGTCGCCATGCTGCCGGAGGTGCCGACCATCGCCGAGCAGGGCTTCAAGGGGTATGACGCCGTATCGTGGGGCGGCCTGCTGGCGCCCCGCGGCACGCCCCAGCCGGTGATCGACCGCCTTGCGACGGAAGTGCAGCAGATCCTGGCCGACAAGGCCACGCAGGACAAGCTGCTCAACGCCGGCGCCATCGCCAACTTCCAGACCCCCGCCGGCATGGAGCGCCGCATCCAGCAGGACTATGCGAAGTGGGGCCAGGTGATCCGCGACAAGGGCATCACCACCGATTGAGCGCGCAGCGCTCCCCTGCATTGCTTTCACAACCTCTCCCTCTCTTTTCAGCCAAAGGTCATCCCATGAAAATCCTGGTCCCGGTCAAGCGCGTGGTGGACTACAACGTGAAGGTCCGCGTGAAGTCGGACGGCACGGGCGTGGACATCGCCAACGTCAAGATGAGCATGAACCCCTTCGACGAGATCGCGGTGGAAGAAGC
>Ga0308171_1000579_pt1 | contig 72038 bp, 73 predicted proteins | sample PhyGR1_FD_202135 | JGI IMG/M metagenome (GOLD analysis project Ga0308171, IMG submission 202135) | Phyllosphere microbial communities from UC Gill Tract Community Farm, Albany, California, United States - DLSLSG.R1 | ecosystem: Host-associated > Plants > Phyllosphere > Unclassified | place: USA...
CTGGGGTGCCGGCCAGCGGCCGGCACTACCAGACCTGTCCAGGTTGCCGGCCAGCGGCCGGCACTACCGCGCCGATGGATCGGCCGCCATCGGCAAACCCTGCGGGTCCATAATGCGCGTTCATCCGCGTGGACGACTCCATTGCCCGCCAACTCGCTGCTGTTCCCCGGGCTGCCGCTGCACAGCGCGCGCCTGGTGCTGAGCCCCATTCGCCGTGATGACGCCGCGGCCCTGTTCGCCCTGCAGTCCGACCCGGACGTGATGCATTGGTGGAACCACCCAGCGTGGACGCGTCTGACCGAAGCACGCGCGCAGATCGACGACGACCTGGCTGCACAGGCTACCGGTACACAGTTGAAGCTGGCCCTGCGCGAATCGTTGGACGGCCCGCTGCTGGGCATCTGCGTGGTGTTTGCGCTGGATCGGGATGCGGCGCGCGCGGAAATCGGCTATCTGCTGGCACCTCGCAGGCAAGGCCACGGCTACATGCATGAAGCGCTGCAGCAGGTGCTGGCCTATCTGTTCAATACCCTGCAACTGCACCGGGTGGAAGCCGAGATCGATCCACGCAACCACGCCTCGGCACACGTGCTCGAACGCCTGGGTTTCCACCGCGAAGGCCTGCTGCGGCAGCGCTGGCGCATCCGCGGCGAACTGGCGGACTCGGCCGTGTATGGGCTGCTGGCCGACGATGCAGTGCGAGCGGCCCGCTCCGCTTGACCGGATCAGGCCACAACGCCAGCCCATGCCTTTGGACACATACGGTGCGCGGCACCCCGCCCTAGCATCGAGTTCCCTTCCGCTGCCGTTCCGGTGCCATGAAGTTCCTGCTGCACTCTGCCGCGCTCTGCGTCGGCCTGCTGATCGCCCCTGCCTGCGTGCTGGCCGCGCCTACTGGTGACGGCGCCTCCGAAACGAAAGAAGAAAAGACCGAAGCCGTTCCCCTGCCGGCCGATGCATCGGCTCGCCAGAGCATGCGACTGGCCGGGCGCACACTCGACTACACCGCCACCGTCGGCACCCTGCCGGTACGCGATGCGAAGGGCAAGGTGATCGCCGATGTGGTGTTCACCGCCTACACGATGCCGGGCAAGGACCGGCCGGTGACCTTCGCTCTCAATGGCGGCCCTGGCGCGTCCTCGGTGTACCTCAACCTGGGCGCCATCGGCCCGAAAGTGGTGACCTTCGGTTCGGAAGGCGACAGCGCCTCGGCGCCGGCGACGCTGCACGATAACCCCGGCACCTGGCTGGACTTCACCGACCTGGTGTTCATCGATCCGGTCGGAACCGGCTTCAGCCGTGCCCGCATCGGCGATGAGGAGGCGAAGAAACAGCTGTATACGCCCAGTGCCGATGTCGAGTACCTCTCGCGCACGATCTACGACTGGCTGCTGCGCAACCAGCGCATGGCCTCGCGCAAGTACCTGACCGGCGAGAGCTATGGCGGCTATCGCGGCCCGCGCATCACCCACTTCCTGCAGACCCGCCTGGGCGTGGCGATGAACGGCCTGGTGCTGGTGTCGCCTTACCTGAGCCCGACCCTGGAGGACAACGCCGATGTCTCGCCGATGGCGTGGATGCAGACCCTGCCGTCGATCGCTGCCGCGCACCTGGAGCGCCAGGGCAAGCTGACCGACGCGGCGATGCGCGAGGTGGTCGAGTACACCCGCGGCGACTACGCTACCGCGCTGATGAAGGGCCGCAGCGATCCGCAGGCGACCGAGGCGATGCTGCGCCGGGTGGCCGACTTGACCGGCCTGGACCCGCAGTTCGTGCGCCGCGCCGGCGGTCGCCTGGAAACCCAGGCCTACCTACGCGAGGTGTTCCGCGACAAGGGCACGCTGGGCAGCCGCTACGATTCCAACGTCACTGCGTTCGATCCGTTCCCGAACGATCCGGAGCAGCGCGCCAACGATCCGCTTCTGGACAGCATCATCGCCCCGACCACCACCGCGATGGTCGACTTCGTCACCCGCGAGGTCGGCTGGAAGGTGGATGCGCGCTACCAGGCGCTGAACTACGACGTGAACCGTCTGTGGGATCGCAATGGTGACCTACGCGAGGGCGCGGTGACCCAGCTGCGCCAGGCCGTGGCGATCGACCCGCACCTGCAGGTGTTGATCGTGCACGGCTGGAATGACCTGTCCTGCCCGTTCATGGGCTCGATCCTGACGGTGGACCAGATGCCGGCGATGGGCAGCAACCCGGACCGCGTGCAGGTGCGCAGCTATCCGGGCGGGCACATGTTCTACAGCCGGGCTGACAGCCAGGCGGCGTTCCGCAGGGATGTGCAGGCGCTGTTCCAGCGCAATTGAGGGGTTGTCGGCCGGGCCTGCGGCCCGGCACCCGCTGACAGCAACGGCAACGGCAACGGCAACAACAACGGCAAAAGCTGGCTTCCTGAGGGCTGGCGAGGTGGGGTGGATATGCAGGACACGCCGTAAACCCGTCCATGGGGGCTCGATGGCGCCATCCATGGCGCCAACGGTCCTGCATATCCATCCCACCCCGCCGCTGACAGATTCCTGCTGCTGTTGGTTGGTGTCGATCATCTGCTGTTGGTGGGTGTCGACCTTGGTCGACACGCGGTATGCGGAAAAATGATCTGCCATGAAAAAGCCCGCCGGAATCCGGCGGGCTTTTTGTTTTCCGGGGTCGGATCCCTTTCCGCAGGAAAGGGCTCTGACCCCGACGCCGCTGGCATCAGGTCCAGCCGAGCAGCTCGAACAGCTTCAGGATCAGGTAGGCGCAGCCGCCTGCCGCCGGGATGGTCAGGATCCAGGCCCATACGATGCGTTCGATCACGCCCAGGCGCAGCGAACGCGGGTTCTTGGCAAAGCCTACGCCCATGATCGCGGTGGAGATGCTGTGGGTGGTCGATACCGGCATGCCGAAGTGCGCCGCCAGGGTCAGCACGGTGGCCGAGCTGGTTTCCGCGGCGAAGCCGTGGATCGGGTGCAGTTTGACCATCTTGTGGCCCAGGGTCTTGATGATCTTCCAGCCGCCCGAGGCGGTACCGGCGGCCATCACCACCGCGCAGGTCAGCACGATCCACATGGCAATGCCGTCGCCGGCGTGCGCGTCCGGGTGCATGAAGGCCAGCCACGACGGCAGGTCGTTCAATGCGCCGGTCGCTTCGGCACCGATCAGGGTCATCGCGATGATGCCCATGGTCTTCTGCGCATCGTTGTGGCCATGGGCAAAGCCCATGTAGGCCGCCGAGGCGATCTGTGCCTTGCCGAAGAACGCATTGACGATGCGCGGGCGCGCCAGCCGGCCGATCGCGCCGCCGATCCTGGCCAGGCCTGCGATCAGTGCCCACAACAGCACCATCACTGCGATGCCGAGCAGGAAGCCGGCGATCGGCGAGGTGATCATCGGCACGAACACCTTCCACAGCAGGCCCTTGTTCTGCGCCCAGCTGCCCAGCCGCTCGGACCAGATCAGCGCGTCCCAGTTGTTGTGGGCCGCAGCCAGGCCGGCGCCGCACAGGCCACCGATCAGTGCGTGCGAGGACGAGGACGGCAGGCCCTTCCACCAGGTGATCAGGTTCCAGATGATGCCGCCGAGCAGCGCGCACAGGATCACCTGCGGGGTCACGTCGACCACGTTGGTGTTGAGCAGGCCCGATGCGATGGTCAGTGCGACCGCGGTGCCGGTCAGGGCACCGATGAGGTTCATGAAGGCGGCAAGCATGACCGCCCAACCGGGCGACAGTACTTTGGTTGCCACCACGGTAGCGATGGAGTTGGCGGTATCGTGGAAGCCGTTGATGAACTCGAAGACGAGCGCGGCCAGGATCACCACCAGGACTAGGGTGAGCATCGGTACCGGCCCGTCAGCTGTTCTTCAACACGATCTGGTACGCCACCACCCCAGCCTCGCGGCAGCGGTCGATGGCCTTCTCCAGGATCTCGAAGAATTCCTTGAGCAGGAACATCTGCAGGTTGTCCAGGCGACCGGAGTAGATGTCGCGGTACAGCTCGAGCATCAGACGGTCGGCCTCGTTTTCCAGCGAGCGCAGCCGCTCGTTGAGCGCGGTCATCCGGTCCAGGTTCATGTGGCGCAGGTCGGCAACCATCTCCACCACAACGCCAGCGGCCTGCTCCAGCATCGCCGCGCGCGGCGCGAAGTCGATGTGTTCCAGGTGGGTGGTGGCCAGTGAATAGCGATCGGGGTCATGAAGCTGTCCACCAGCGCCTGGCTGATCTTGTCCGAGGCCGCGCGTTCGCGCAGGCGGGCCAGCTTGAAGGCATCCAGGGCGGGCTGGCGATCGGCGTCGCGCAGCATGGAATGCAGTGCCTTGGCGGCGTCGGAAGCCGCGACGGCAGCCTCATCGAGCAGGGTGTAGAACTGTTTGCCGGAACCGAAAATGGTCTGCAGAGAGAACATTGAGAAACCTGTCAGCCGTCGCGGGAAGGACGGCACCAGGGCGAATTATGACGGCTAGATGACCATCACGGGTATCCCTGCCCCTTTCCGGGGGCTGGAACCCCCAAAACTGAACAGGCATTTGCCACCCGGCCACGGCCCTTTGCTAAGATGCCAGCGCGCCTTCGGGCGCACCTTATGGACGACGACCCTTATCCCCCAGCGCCGCGCCGGACCCCGCTCCTGAGCGCCTGCCGCCATCGCAAGCACCCGTGGACGATGCCCGTGTTTGAAATGATCCTGATTGTTTTCGCGCTTGTTCTGCTGAACGGCTTCTTTGCCATGTCCGAGATGTCGGTCATGACCTCGCGCAAGAGCCGGCTGAAACAGCTGGCCGGCACCTCCAAGCGCGCGGCCAAGGCCCTGGAGTTGTCGGAGAAGCCGGAAGCGTTCCTGTCCACCGTCCAGATCGGCATCACCGTGATCGGCGTGCTGACCGGCTTCCTCGGTGGCGAGGCACTGGGTGAGGCCATCGGCGGCTGGATCCAGGGGCTGATGCCGGGCTTCGCCTACGCCGGCGGCATCGGCAAGGCCCTTGCAGTCACCTTCATCACCTTCATCACGCTGATCTTCGGCGAACTGGTGCCCAAGCGCCTGGCCCTGACCCGCTCAGAGGACATCGCCGGCCTGGTGGCGCTGCCGATGAGCTGGCTGGCCAAGCTCGCCTTCCCCTTCGTCTGGCTGCTGTCCAAGACCACCCAGCTGGTGCTGCGCCTGTTCGGCCTGGGCAAGGACGAGGTCGCGTCGGTGACCGAAGAGGAGATCCGCATGCTGGTGGCCGAGAGCCATGAGGCCGGCGTGATCGACAGCCACGAGCGCGACATGATGAACCGCGTGATGCGCCTGGGCGACCGTACCGCCGACAGCCTGATGACCCCGCGCAACCGGATCGCCTGGCTGGATACGCTGGGTGGCCTGGACAAGAACCTGGAGATCATGGCCGAGCACGAGTTCTCGCGGTACCCGGTGTACCGCGACAACGACATGGACGTGGTCGGCGTGCTTGAGCTGAAATCGCTGGCCACGCGGATGGCACGCGGCGACAACGCGCTGTTCCAGACGTTGCGCGAACCGCTGTACGTGTCCGAATCCACCCACGCGATGAAACTGCTGGAGATCTTCCGCGAAGAACAGCAGTCGATGGCGCTGGTGGTGGACGAGTACGGCGAGATCCAGGGCCTGGTGACCATCAGCGATTTGATGGGCGCGGTGGTCGGCCGCCTGCAGGCAACGGAGAATGCCGACGAAGACGCGCTGGTGGTGACCCGTGAGGACGGCTCGCTGCTGGTGGACGGCTCGCTGCCGATCGAGGACCTGCGCGAGCTGATCGGCAGCAACGACCTGCCCGACGCCGAGGATGGCGATTACTACACCCTGGCCGGCATGTGCATCCACTTCTTCGGCCGCATCCCGCACGCGGGCGAGTACTTCGACTGGGCCGGCTGGCGCTTTGAGGTGGTCGATCTGGACGGTGCGCGCGTGGACAAACTGCTGCTTCGCACCCTGTCCGACGAGCAGGCCGATGAGCTCACCGCCTGACGCCGGCCCCGGCGCTGCGCCGCGGGAGTACCGCAACGAGGGCATCCGCACCCTGCTGGCGATGTTCGCCTTCGGTGACCCGGCCCAGCACATGAAGCTGGGGCAGATCCTGCAGGATCTGCAGCAGAGTGCATTTGGCGTATTTCTGTTCGTTGCCATCCTGCCGGCCTTCATCCCCATCCCGGGGCTGGGGGGTGCAGTCAGCGGTCCGTTGGTGATCCTGATCGGCCTGCAGATGCTGTTGTGCATGCGCCGCCCCTGGCTGCCCGGCTTCATTGCCCGTCGCGGGCCGAAGCGCGGCACCATGCACCGGTTCCTGGATCGCATCGACGGTGCCCTGCGCCGTCTCGACCGCATGCTCAAGCCGCGCATGCCACAGCTGCTGACCCCGGCCCCCGCCCACGCCTTCAGCGGCCTGCTGCTGGTCCTGCTGGGCCTGCTGCTGTCGTTGCCGATTCCGTTCACCAACTATCTTTTCGGCTTCCAGCTGCTGCTGTTCGCGCTGGCCCTGCTTGAACGCGACGGCGCGCTGATGTTGTTCAACTGGGTGGCTGCGCTGGTGGCGATCGCTTTCTTCGGCTTCAGTTCCGGGCAGCTGGTGGGCTACACCGTCGACCTGTTCCAGCGCTGGTTCTGAGCGCCTGCCGCTGCGCTCGCCGGGCATGGCCCGGCGCTACCCTGAGCCCCGCCCGGCGGGTCACTGCAATCAACGCAGATCGATGAATCCGTTGTCGCCCAACCGTGCCGGCTCATCCTGCACCGCCGACAACACGAAGCTCAACGCCGAGCCGAGCAGCGTGCCCGGTCCGTCCCAATACTCGGCGGTCTCTGCACGCACGTGGATCAAGCGCAGGCTCGGGTCATCCGGGCCGCCGGGGAAGAACAGCTTCATCGCCGGCGACCACAGCGCTTCTACCTTCGCGCGGTCGTCGATGATCCGTGCCACGCCGGCTACCGACACATACGTGTTCTTCGATGGCGAGGCATAGGCCACGTTGACCCGCGGGTCGAGCGCGATCTCGGCCACCTTCGGGCTGTCGGCCGCAGTGGCGAACCACAGGTCGCCATCGAAGGCGACCTGCTGGGTGCCGAGAGGACGGCTGTAGAGGCGCCCATCGACACCACGGGTGGTGAACATCGCCACCTCCACGTCCTTGATCAGTTCAGCCAGCTGGGCAATGTGCTCGGTACGCGATTCGTCCATGGGGGACTCCGGAAGTGGGAGTCCCCATCAGACGCGTCCGCACCGCAAATTGCCGTGACGCAATTGTTCAGCCCGCGTGGCGGGCGTGCCAGGCGTGCATTGCCAGTTCGAACGAGCGAAGGCGCGCGCGATGGTCGTACAGGTTGGCAGTAAGCATCAGTTCGTCGGGCTGATGGCGCTCGACGAACGCCGCAATGCCATCGGCGACCTGCTGCGGATCACCCAGCACGGTGCACGCCAGCGCCCGCTCCACGCCCAGCTTCTCGTGGGGCTGCCAGAACGATTCAATGTCATCGATCGGCGCCGGGATCTTGCCCGGACGGCCGCGACGCAGGTTGACGAAGCTCTGCTGCTGGCTGGTGAACAACCGCCGCGATTCGGCCTCGCTGTCACTGGCCACCACGTTCAACGCCAGCATCGCGTGCGGCTGCTTGAGCGTGGCCGAAGGGCGGAATTCGCGGCGATACACCGCAAGCGCTTCATCCATGGAATCGGGGGCTAAGTGCGAGGCGAAGGCGTACGGCAGGCCCATCGAGGCGGCCATGCGTGCCCCGAACAGGCTGGAACCGAGGATCCAGGTCGGCACCCGCAGGCCGCCACCCGGTACGGCCTGCACCGCCTGCCCAGGCTGCACCGGTTCGAAGTAGTGCAGCAGCTCGCGTACGTCCTGCGGGAACTGGTCGGCACTGTCGAAATAGCGGCGCAGGGCGCGGGCGGTCGGCTGGTCGGTACCCGGCGCGCGGCCCAGGCCCAGATCGATGCGATCGGGGTACAGCGAGGCCAGCGTGCCGAACTGCTCGGCCACCTGCAGCGGCGCATGGTTGGGCAGCATGATGCCGCCGGCGCCGACGCGGATGCGTTGGGTGCCACCGGCCACATGACCGATCAGCACCGCCGTGGCGGCACTGGCGATGCCGGGCATGTTGTGGTGTTCGGCCAGCCAGTAGCGGCGGTAGCCCAGCGCATCGGCATGCTGGGCCAGGTCGAGCATGTTGGCAAAGGCGGCAGTGGTATCGCTGCCCTCGCAGACCGGGGCCAGGTCGAGAATCGACAACGGGATCATCAGGCGGTTTTCCGTCACAGGATCCCCTTTTGATGGGGTCGCCCTGCCCCCACGGCCAGTGCCGATGGCGGGACGCTGATTCCTGCCTGGCCGGTTCAGCCCCGCAGGCCAATGTGGAATGATCAGAACGCGCTGGGGCGTGGCTCGGGCAACGGCTCGTCCACCAACGGCTTCAGTTCGGCATCCAGCGCCACCCGTTCGTCGAACACGAAACAACGACCTTCGTAGCCCTCACCGCCGACTTCCTCGAAGTAGCCGAGGATGCCGCCATCGAGCTGCAGCACGTTGTCCATGCCGTCGTTGAGCATCCACAGCGCCGCCTTCTCGCAGCGGATGCCACCGGTACAGAAACTGACCACGGTGCTGTCCTTCAGCGCTTCACGATGGGGCGCCAGCGCCTCGGGCAGATCGGTGAACTTGTGGATGGGCAGTACCAGCGCATCCTTGAAGGTGCCGTATTCGATCTCCTGCAGGTTGCGCGTATCGAGCATCACCACACGCTTGCCAGCATCATCATGTCCCTGCCGCAGCCAACGCTGCACGGTGGCAGGATCAATGGCCGGCGCACGCGGGTAGTCCAGCGGCTGGCCATCGTCGCGACGGAAGCTGATGATCTCGTCCTTGACCTTGGCCTTCAGCCGCGCGAACGGTTGGTGCTCGCTGAAGCTGGTCTTGACCCGCATATCGGCGAAGCGCGCATCTGCGCGCAGTTCCGAGTAGAAGCCATCGATCGCAGTCGGCGCACCCGCCAGGAACAGGTTCAGCCCCTCGCCCGCCACCAGGATCGTCCCCTGCAGGCCGGACGCCTCGGCACGCGCCTGCAGCTGGTCGCACAGGGCCTGGGGGGCGTCGATGACGGCGAAATGATAGGCAGCGGTATTGGCGATCATTCCGCCATTTTAGCGCCTGACCGCCCCCGCATCAGCCTCCACCGTTCATCCACGCATGGCGTGGATCTACCACAGTGTCGACCAAGGTCGACATCTACCGACAGCACCCGGAACGGTCCGGGGCGGGGCGGTGTGGGCAGGCGGGACCGATGGCGCCATGGATGGCGCCATCGAGCCCCCAAGGATGGGTCTACGGCGTGTCCCGCCTGCCTATACCGCCCCGCCCACCACGGAACGCCCGCTGTTGCTGTTGCAGTTGCTGTGCCGTTACCTGCGGGTGCCGGGTGCAACCCGGCCGCCCCCCCCTACCCCCGCAGCAGCATGAACGGCAGCAGCACCAGTGCCGCTGCCCCCGCCATGCCCAGCAGCACCAGCACCACGAACACGGGGCGGCGGCGCAACAGGCTGCCAAAGGTCTCGGCAGTGCCGTCGCGCAGGGCCTGTTCGCGCTCGGCACGGACGCGCACGCCGCGGGCGGACTGGTAGTCGGCCATCAGCGCCTTGGCACGCGGCTGGTCGGCATCCTCACGCAGCCACAGGCCACCATTGGAGATGCCCCACGGACTGGGTTCGGTGCGGTACCAGGCGATGCCGTGCTGGTCCAGCAGCGTGCAGACATCGGCATATTCGTCGTCGCCGACATTGCGCAGATTGAGCAGGAGTTTTGCCATGCCACCATGATACCCGGCGCCGATGCGCTAACCTTGCCGCCCTCGACTCATCGCCCCTGGAGACGCCTGATGCGCCGCCTGCTGCTTCCCCTGCTGCTGTCCCTCGCCGCCGTTGGTTGCTCGTCGGAGCCGTCCGGCCCGCCGCCGGGAGGCACCATTGCCACGTTCGAGCGCATCGATACCCAGCCGGGCAGCGGTGCCGAAGCCGTGCCGGGGAAGAAGGTCAGCGTGCATTACACCGGCTGGATCTATGACGAGCGCGCCGACAACAAGCACGGCAAGACCTTCGACAGTTCGGTCGAGCGCAGCGAGCCGTTCACCTTCACACTGGGCGCCGGCCAGGTCATCCGTGGTTGGGATGAAGGCGTGGCCGGCATGAAGGTCGGCGGCAAGCGCACGCTGATGATTCCGCCGGAATTCGGCTATGGCGACCGCCAGGTCGGCCCGATTCCGGCAGGTTCATCGCTCGTGTTCGACGTTGAGCTGCTCAATGTCCAACAGTGACGTCCACCCGCCGCGCCGCGTCGCCGTCATCGGCGGCGGCCCGGCCGGGTTGTTTGCCGCCGAGCGGCTGCGCGCGGCAGGCCTGGATGTCGATCTGTATGAGGCCAAGGGCTCGCCGGGCCGCAAATTCCTGATCGCCGGCAAGGGTGGGCTCAACCTCACCCATTCTGACGCACGTCCACTGTTCGACAGCCGCTACCGCGAGCAGGCCACACGCGTCGGCCGCTGGCTGGATGGTTTCGACGCGCAGGCGTTGCGCGACTGGGCCGCTGGCTTCGGCGTGGAGACCTACGTCGGCAGTTCCGGCCGGGTGTTCCCGGTCGACCGCAAGGCGGCACCGTTGCTGCGCGGCTGGGTCCGTCGGCTGAAGGAACAGGGCGTGCGCCTGCACGTCAACCATCGCTGGCTGGGCTGGAGCGACGACGGCGCACTGCGTTTTGCCACCGACGGCGGCGAACTGGAAGTGCGCGCCGATGCGACCGTACTGGCACTGGGCGGTGGAAGCTGGCCGCAGCTGGGCAGTGACGGTGCATGGGTTCCGGCGTTGCAGGCCCGCGCCGTGGATATCGCGCCGTTGCAATCGGCCAACTGTGGATTCGACGTTGCCTGGACACCGTTCTTCGCACAGCGCCATGCGGGTGCGCCACTGAAGCCGGTGGTCGCACATTGGCATGGCCTCGACGGTGAGCCCCACACCCTGCAGGGGGAGTGCGTAGCCAGCGAGTACGGTATCGAAGGCAGCCTGATCTACGCCCTGTCGGCCGACCTGCGCGAAACCCTCAACCGCGACGGCCACGCCACGCTGTGGCTGGACCTGGTTCCAGGCCGCGACGAAGCACGGCTGCTGGCCGACCTTTCGCAGCCGCGCAAGGGGCGAAGCTTCGGCGAGCACCTGCGTCGCCAGGCTGGACTGGACGCAGTGAAGACCGCACTGGTGTTCGAAACACTGGGCAAGGATGCCGGCAGCGATCTGCCCGCGGTGATCGCCACGTTGAAGCGCCTGCCACTGCGCCTGCTGCGCCCGCGGCCGATGGCCGAGGTGATCAGCACAGCCGGCGGCGTGCGCCTGGACGCGCTGGACGAGGGCCTGATGCTGCGTGCATTGCCCGGCGTGTTCTGCGCCGGAGAGATGCTGGACTGGGAAGCACCGACCGGTGGCTACCTGTTGACGGCGTGCTATGCCAGCGGACTGCGTGCGGCAGAGGGCGTGACCGCGTGGTTGGCCACGCGTTGATCACCGCGCGATAGCGCCGGAACTTTCACCCCGGCCGGCGCATCTTCACCGACGCCAATGCCACGCCACTGGGATGCGGATACAGTTCCTCGCGCTCGGCGACGAAGCCCTGCCGCTGGTAGAAAGGCACGGCGTTGAGCGAGGCCGACAACACAACCTCCCGCGTCGGGTCGGCCAGGGCCAGCAACCGCTGCATCAGCGCCTGGCCGACACCCTGCCCGCCTCGATCCGGATCGACGAACAGCGCATCGATCTCGTTGCCCTCGGCGTCGAGCACCCCGAACCCCAGCACATTGCCCCGGTCATCCTCGGCTACGACGCAGCCGCCCTGCCCCAGCAGCCGCGAATACTGCACCGGCGGCGGCGATGCCGACCAGGGTGCAATCACCTCCGGCGGATAGTGGCTGCTGCACAGCTCACGCACGCAGCGCGTTCGCAGGGCCCACAGCGTGCCCACATCATCGTCGGTACCCGTCCTGAACTGCATGCAGCTTCCTTGTATGGGTGGTTTTCGTGCAATCGAGCCTGGGCTCGGTCCTGCAACGCGGGTCACCGCGACTTGCTGGCCCGCAGCGCCTGGATCTTCGGAGGCGGCTGGAAGGAATCACTACGCGCATCGGCCCAGAACGAATGGAACACCGCGTGGTCTGGCACCTTGTGCAGCAGTTCGCCCGGTTCCAGGTAGCGATACAACGAGGCCAGCGAACGGATCTCGACCGGTGACACCCGGCGCAGGATGTGTTCCGGGCCGAGCTCGGCCGGATCGTTCAAGCCCGCCGCGCACAGCAACTCCTTCAGTGCGTGCAGGGTGTGCTCGTGGAAGCTGTACACGCGCGTAGCCTTGTCCGGTGCATCAAGATGCTTCCAGCGTGCCGGATCCTGGGTCGCGATGCCGGTCGGGCACTTGTCGGTGTGGCAGCTGAGTGACTGGATGCAGCCCAGCGCGAACATGAAACCGCGCCCTGCATTGCACCAGTCGGCGCCCATCGCGATGGTGCGGGCGATATCGAACGCGCTGGTGATCTTGCCGGCAGCGCCGATACGGATGTGCTCGCGCAGGTCCAGGCCGACCAGGGTGTTGTGCACCAGCAGCAAGGCTTCGTGCATCGGCACCCCCACGTGATCGACGAACTCGGCCGGTGCCGCACCGGTACCGCCTTCAGCGCCGTCGACGACGATGAAATCAGGCAGCAGACCGGTCTCGTGCATCGCCTTGGCAATGCCGAACCATTCCCACGGGTGACCGATGGCCAGCTTGAAACCAACCGGTTTGCCACCGGACAGTTCGCGCAGGCGGGCGACGAACTGCAGCAGTTCAACCGGGGTGGAGAAGGCCGAATGGCGCGATGGCGACACGCAGTCCACGCCCATCGGCACGCCACGCGTCACCGAGATCTCGGCGGTCACCTTCGGCGCTGGCAGCACCCCGCCATGGCCGGGCTTGGCGCCCTGGGACAGCTTGATCTCGATCATCTTCACCTGATCGTGGTTGGCATTGGCAACGAAGCGTTCCTCGCTGAAGCCGCCCTTCTCGTCTCGGCACCCGAAGTAGCCCGAGCCGATCTCCCACACCAGGTCACCGCCCATCTCACGGTGATACGGCGAAATCGAGCCTTCGCCGGTATCGTGGTAGAAACCACCCAGGCGTGCGCCTTCGTTCAATGCGCGGATCGCATTGGCCGACAGCGAACCGAAACTCATCGCCGAGATGTTGAACACGCTGGCCGAATAGGGCTTGGCACAGTTCGGGCCGATCAGCACGCGGAAATCATGCTTGGCGATGGTGGTCGGCGCCAGCGAATGGTTGATCCATTCGTAGTCCACCGCATATGTGCTGCGCAGGGTACCGAAGGGCACCGTGTCCATCTGGTTCTTGGCGCGCTGGTAGATCAGCGCGCGCTGCTGGCGCGAGAACGGCACATCCTCCAGATCGCTCTGCACGAAGTACTGGCGGATCTCCGGGCCGATCGATTCCAGGCCATAACGGAAGTGCGCCATCACCGGATAGTTGCGGCGCAGGGTGCTGCGCTTCTGCAGCAGGTCCCAGGTCCCCAGCGCCACCATCGCCGCTGTAATGCCGACGCCCCAGTACCAGGCCGGCCAGATCGTGGCCAGCCACAGGCAGATCGGAAACATCAGGATGGCGAGCAGGTAGACGATATACCGGTGCATGGCGTTCCTCGGTTGCAACTGCCCCGAGTCTACCGCGCAAGCACCTACAGGCGATCGTCGACCACGCTGCGCGGCCAGGCGGACTTCACGTCATAGACCAGCCCACCGGGCGCCAACAGGCTGCGGATATGGGCGTCGTCCATCGCCTTGAAGCTCTCATGCGCCACCGCCAGCACCACCGCGTCGTAGCTGCCGGCCACCGGCTCGGCCAGCCAGTTCACGCCCTCGTCCGCCATGGCAGCCGGCCCCACCCACGGATCGCTGACGTCCACCTGTGCGCCGCTGCCGGCCAGCCGCTGGGCCAGTTCCAGTGCGCGGCTGTTGCGCAGGTCCGGGCAGTCCTCCTTGAAGGTCACGCCCAGCACCAGGATGCGCGAGTGCGCTGGCATGCGGCCACGTTCGGCCAGCATCGCCAGCACGCGCTTGGCCACATGCTCGCCCACCCGGTTGTTGACCTGCCGGGCGGTGTGGATGAGGTCGGGGTGATAGCCCATGCTTTCAGACTTGTGCAGCAGGTAGTACGGGTCCACGCCGATGCAGTGGCCTCCCACCAACCCCGGCCGGAACGGCAGGAAGTTCCATTTGCTGCCTGCGGCGTCGAGCACATCCTGGGTGTCGATGCCGAGGCGATCGAAGATCAGGGCCAACTCGTTCACCAGCGCGATGTTGACGTCGCGCTGGATGTTCTCCACCACCTTCGCCGCTTCGGCGACCCGCATCGACGGCACCGGGAACGTGCCGGCGGTGATGATCCGCTGGTACAGGCCATCGACCACCGCAGCCACATCCGGCGTTGAGCCGGAAGTGATCTTGCGGATGTCGGCCAGGCGCCGTTGGCGGTCACCCGGGCTGACCCGCTCGGGACTGTAGCCGCAGTAGAAATCCTCGTTGAAGCGCAGGCCCGAGCCCTGTTCCAGCAGCGGCACGCAGACTTCTTCGGTGGTACCCGGATAGACGGTGGATTCGTAGATCACCAGATCACCGGCGCGCAGATGGCTGGCGATCAGTCGCGTCGCCGAGCGCAGCGGCTCCAGATCAGGCTGCTCGTAGGCATCGATCGGCGTGGGCACGGTGACGATGTAGACGTTGCAGGCGTCGAGCTGCGCCGGATCGCTGCTGTAGCGCAGATGCGCCGCGCTGGCCAGTTCGTCCGGCTCCATTTCCAGCGTATGGTCCTGCCCACCGGCCAGTTCGGCGATGCGCGCAGCATCGATGTCGTACCCCAGGGTGGGCAGCTGGCGGCCGAACGCCACTGCCAACGGCAGCCCGACATATCCCAGGCCGATGATGGCCGGGGACGGGCTCTGTGCTGCGCCGATCGGCGCACTCATGCGCGGCGTCCAACAGGCGGCGATGGTGTCCACTGGGTCATGCGAGGATCCGGGAGCAGGCAAGCGTGCCGACAAGGTTAACCGCGGCAGCGGCGCCAGACCACGCCCGGATCAGGATCCGAGGCTGACGGCAGCCGGCTCGAGTTCGCCGTGCCGCCCCGTCCAGGCCCGCAACAACAGGCAGAAGCCACGCTCCGGAGGCTCCTGCCCCAGACTGAAACCCTGCCACGGGGCCGCCACGATGCTGCCCAGCGTCGCCGCATCCACGTGCCGGTTGGCCATCGTCCAGCGCGGGAACCAGCGGCTCGGGATCGGGCCTGCGGCAAGTTGGATGATGCTGCCGTGGCGACGCGCGTTGCCGATCCGCGCATGCACCGAAGCCAGCCCATCCCGTGGGCCTTCGATGTACTGCAGGAAACGGCTGCCATCGAACATCAATGCCCCGGTCACTCCGGCCATGCGGTTGAACGCGGTCGCATCGGCCAGCAGTGCATCGAGCTCGGGCACGTCCAGTCCCTCCCTGGCCGTGCTGACATAGGCGTACGCATGCAACGGCATGTCCATCACTCCCCTCCTGAGTGCAGAGGAATATGACAGGATGCACGAGGACTTCAAGCGTTGGTCATTCCGCCGGCGACTCGACCTGATAGCCGCGTTGCACCAGCGCATCCAGATAGCCCTCGCCCAGCAGCAGGCTGACCGGCACCGTCGCGAAGGTGCCTGGATGACGGCTCAACGCCGCATCCACGCCCTGCAGCCAGCGCGCGCGTACCTGCTGCGGCATATCGCTCCAACCGCGCCGGCGCACGAAGGCCGAATCCTGCAGCAGTTCGCGGCAGGTCCGGGTCATGGCCGAATCCGACAGCCGGCGCAGTGCCGCGACATCACCGAGCGCCCAGGCGTTGGCGCGCTCGCGCAACACCGACGCCTGGAATTCCACCGTGTCGAGCGTGCGTTCGAAGCACGCACGGTCATCGACTTCGGTGGCCTGCAGCTCCTTCAAGGTGCCCCGGATGTCGTCGACCTTCAGCTTGACCTGCACGTCTTCCGGTTTCAGATCGTGCGCCTTGTACGCGCGCCCGAGTGCTTCCTTGACCTGCTTGCCATCGCGCAGGCCGTTGCGCTTGAGGAAGGCCTGGTACAAGCGGCCGGAGGCCACCAGCGGACGGTCCTTTTCCACGCCACGGTCATTGCCCAGGTAGGTCTGTTTCAGGCCGAGCCAGCGCGCGTGCGTTGCCGGCGGCAGGATCTGCTCAAGCGTGCGCCCCTGCGGATCGCGCGCGGTCTTCAACGCCAGTGGCAGAAGGGTCAGGCCCTTGAACACACCGATCTTGGCGTCGAGGGCGAAACCCGGATCACCCAGCACGTGGTCGACGCTGGCAATGGTCCGCTCGACTTCGTCGGAGCGCCATTGCACACCGCTCGGCAACGGCGAGACCGTGCCCAGGATCCACAGCACATGCCCTTGTGGAGCGGTGACCTTCCAGAGGCCCGGTCCGGGTTGTTCGCCGGTCACCTGCACCGTCGCCATGTCCACCACCGCGCCGGTGGGTGCAGGCACCTGCTGCGCGGCCGCCGGGCCGATCGCCAGCATCAACCCCAGCGCGGCGTTGCATCTGATCCATCGACTGCCACGTGCACGCATATCGCCATTCCCGGGAGCGTTGGCGGACTGTACCCAGCGCCGTGCCCGGTTGCGTAAAAGCCGCGTTAGCCGGCGGCAACGGCGGCGATTCCGTTACAATCGGCGCGCACTGCAGGCCCGGATGGCGAAACTGGTAGACGCATCGGACTTAAAATCCGCCGGGGGCAACCCCATGCCGGTTCGATTCCGGCTCCGGGCACCATCCAGTCAGCCATCGACGCCCCAGCAAAGGGCCCGCGCACCACTGGTTGCACAGCAGCCTACTGAAAGGGATGCAGCCATTCGGCTGCCGTTTCCGCGACCAGGACGCCTTCAGGCGGGCATGGCAGAATCGAACGCGCCGCCCCGGCCGCCGAACCGCGCACAAGGAGATCACCCATGAAGTGGATAGGGATCGCGCCATCGCTGGCGCTGGCCGCGCTGCTCGCCCAGGCCACCGCGCCGGCATCGGCGCAGAATCGTTCGGACAGCCACCGCAACCTCGACGGAAGCCTGGATATCCGCAACAGTGACGGATCATCCAGCCGCATCAAGCGCGACCTGTCCGGCCGGGTGACCGCCGAGCACAGCAATGGCAGCCGTTCGATCACCACCACCGACCTGAGTGGTCGCAAGCGCACCACCCACAGCGATGGCAGCTACTCCAACAGCAGCACCGACCTGAGCGGCAACATCCGCACCCAGTACAGTGACGGCAGCTACTCAGTCAGCAAGCGTGACCTGAGCGGCAGGTGGCGTACCGAGTACAGCGACGGCTCCTACTCCATCAGCGTGCGCGATCTGAGCGGCAACTGGAGCACCACCTCCAGCGGTGGCATGGCCGCTCGCCACCCCGAGCGCGGTGTCGGCAAGCGCTGAGGACCGCGCTCAGATCGCCCGCGAGTAACGCGGCTGCTCCTGCGCAGCGCGCAGATAGGGATCGAAGCACATCGCCAGCAGGCGCAGCAACGGCCGTCCCGGCTCGCTGGCACGCACCACGCCATCACGGTACTCGGCCAGGCCGTCCTGCTGCAGGCGCTGCACGGCCTGCAGGTCTTCGGCGAAGTAGGTCTCGAAATCAATGCCATGGCGCTGGGCCAGTGACATTCCATCCACCTCACCCTGGCACATCAACTGCTGGATCAGCTCGGCGCGCAGCTGGTCGTCGGCACTGAGTGCGACGCCGCGCCAGACCGGCAGCTGTCCCTGGTCCACCGCGCTTTCCCACGATGGCAGGTCACGCGGGTTCTGGCTGTAGGTGGCACCCACATGGCTGATCGCACTCACGCCAAGGCCGAGCAGATCGGTGTCGGCGTGGGTGGTGTAGCCCATGAAGTTGCGATGCAGCTGGCCGGCGCGCTGGGCACGCGACAGATCTTCTTCCGGCAATGCGAAGTGGTCCATGCCGATGTACTGGTAACCGGCTGCGGACAGGCGCTCCACCGCCAGGCCCAGCAGCGCCAGCTTGTCTTCCGGCGAGGGCATCCGGCTTTCGTCGATCTGCCGCTGGGCGCGGAACAAGTGCGGCAGATGCGCATAGCCATACACCGCCAATCGATCCGGGCGCAGCGCCAGCACCAGCTCCAGGGTGCGGCCGAAGCCCTGCAGACTCTGCCCTGGCAGGCCGTAGATCAGATCGACGTTGACCGAACGCATGCCGCTGTCGCGGCACGCACGCAGGATATCCAGCGTTTGCCGCACGCCCTGCACCCGGTTGATCGATTCCTGCACCTGCGGGTCGAAATCCTGCACGCCCAGACTGGCGCGGTTGAAGCCCAGCCGGGCCAGCATCGCCACGTCGCTGGTGTCGATGAAACGCGGGTCCAGTTCGATGGAAAAATCACGCTGCGACGATCCGCTGAAATCGAAGCGGCGACGCAGGCCCTCTACCAGTGCGGTCATCGCATCGGCATCGAGGAAATTCGGCGTACCACCGCCGAGGTGCAGCTGGATCACTTCACGACCATCGGCGAACTGCGGTGCCAAAAGGTCCGCCTCGGCCAGCACGCGTGACACGTAACTATGGCCACGCCCGCGGTCGCGGGTGATCACCCGGTTGCAGCCACAGTAGAAGCAGGGGCTGGAGCAGAATGGCACGTGGACGTACAACGACAACGCGCGCGCCAACGGGTTGCTGTCGGCGATCGCCTGGCGCAGCGCGGGTGCATCGAAGCCGTCATGGAAGTGCGGCGCGGTGGGATAGGAGGTGTAGCGCGGGCCGGGCCGGTCATGCCGACGCAGCAGGTCGGGATCGAAGGTCCAGGCCAGGCCACCGGCAGCGGGAGAGAACGTGTCCATGGCGCCAGCATCGCGCCAACCCTGGCGGTGCGCCTTGACCCAGATCAATCCTTGGTGGGCACGCCCAGCACCGGCAGCATGACCTGCGGCCAGCGCAGCATCTGGTAGCGGCGCCAGAAGGTGTCGGCGATGCGGGCGGCAACATCGTCGGCCAGCGCCTGCATGGGCGGGTTGTTGCATTCGGCCGTGGTGATGTGGAACAGCACCAGCCAGCGGTCGAACAGGTCCTTTTCCAGATCGATCGCCATGTGCTTGGACATCGGCGAGCCCTTGAACCTGCGTGTCCCGCGCAGCATCGCCGACCAGAAATCGACGAGCTGGGCCAGGTGTTCCGGCCAGTCGCGCACATGGCCTTCGAATACCGGCCCCAGACGCTCCTCTTCACGCACGCGCGCATAGAAATCGTGGACCAACCGGGTCACTTCCTCCTCGCTGCACAACGCTGGCGAAGCAATGGGAAGCACAGTCGTGGGCGTTGCGTTCATCAGGGCACCAAGTGCGGATCGGCAGTGTGCCGCATGCCGCCACCACCGCTGTTGATCCAGATCAATGTCAGCGCACTGCGGCGCACCTAGGCTGGCACGCTTGCAGGAAGCATGCCCTGCGGATGCTGCGCCAACCACGGCGAAGTATACGCGCCGCCCTCTTCTTCAACCCGAACCCGCATGAACACACCATCTTCCAACCGTCAGCAGCGTATCCAGCATTGGGGTGCAGTCCTGTGGCCCAGCTTCATCGCCGCCGGCCTGGCCTGCGTGGTGTTCTTCGCCTTCGTCGATCCACTGCGACTGCAGGCCATCAGCTTCCCGGGCACGTCCATCAGCCGTGAGCTGGGCTACACCGCAGGTTTCTTCATGTTCTGGGCGGTCACCGCACTTTCCAGCGCGGTGACCGGCTACCTGCTGCGGCCGATGCCGGACGAAGAGGATGAGGAGCTGCCACTGGGATGAGCATCACCGCATCCTCGCCCCTGCGCGCATGGCGTTGGCGCCGCACCCTGGGACTTGTGTTGCTGGTCCTGTTCCATGCGCTGCCGTGGCTGCGGTGGGATGGGCGGCAGGCCCTGCTGCTGGACCTCAACGCGCGCCGCTTCGACCTGTTCGCCTGGACCCTGTGGCCCGATGACATCGGTGTGTTGCTGGGGCTTCTGGCGGTGATGGCGGTGGGCCTGGCCCTGCTCACCCACTTGGCTGGTCGCGTGTGGTGCGGACATGCCTGCCCGCAGACGCTGTGGACACGAGCGTTCGACGCAATCGCGCAGGCATTGGCCCGCGTGCTGCCAGCGAAGCTGGCGCGGCCGGCCACCCAGCTGGCCTGGTTGCTGCTGTCGCTGTGGACCGGGATCACGTTCGTCGGGCTGTTCAGCCCGATCCGCGAACTGGTCGCCGGCGCGTTCGATGGCGCATGGAGTGGCTGGGAGACCTTCTGGGTGCTGTTCTATGCCGGCGCCACCTGGGGTAATGCCGGGTTCCTGCGCGAGCAGGTGTGCCGATCACTTTGCCCGTTCGCGCGCATGCAGCCATTGCTGACCGACCCCCACACCCCGCGCATGTTGTACGACCCACGCCGCGGCGAGCCGCGCGGCGCCCGCCCGCCGGCATTGGGCGGCGTGCTCGGCCGCGGTCGCGGCCTGCTCGACCCGACCACCGCGCAGGACTATGTCTTCCGCGCCGCGCATCCACTGCTGGCCGGACCGATGCCCACCTTCAGCGCGGATCGGTTGGGCGACTGCCTCGATTGCATGGCCTGCGTGCGCGCGTGCCCGATGCAGCTGGACATCCGCCAAGGTCCACAGGCCGACTGCCTGGCCTGCGGTGCTTGCCTGGAAGCGTGCACGCAGCAGCAGCATCAGGCGGGGTTCGGCCCCAGCCTGGTGCGCTACTGCAGCCCGCAGGTGATGGCTGGCCAGCCGCGCCGATGGTGGCGCCCCCGCACCACGGCCCTGGCTTCGTTGCTGCTGGCGCTGCTGCTGTGCGGCGCTTGGCGCCTGCTCTGAATCAGCCCGGGTCGCCCGGGCGCGGCGGTACCAGCTGGGCGCGACGGACGATGCCCAGTTGTTCGATGATCAGCGCCATTTCATTGGTGACATCGGTTCGCCCGGTCCCCTGCGGAACCAGACGATCAAGCACCTGCTGGTAGGTATCCCAGAACGCCGGACCGCATCCGTGTTTGTGATAACTGGCTTCCAGTTCGCGGCGTACCCGTTCAGCCAAGCCATGCATGCCGTATTCCATACGACCTCCGTTGGACTTGTTCTGCATCGTTGACGGTCGACCGATTCACTTGCGAGCTACTGAAAGACTCCCGGCCTTCACGGCCGGTTGATGCCAATTAGTCATAGATTTCACGACACGTCAATTACAGGCGGCGACTTTCGCGATTGAAATTATTAATCGTTCATGAAAGACCGCAGCGACCGGGATCAGAAGCGTCCGGGCCGATGTCGACAAAGCCAGCAGGCGAACCCGGGTAACCATCACAGATCGGACCATCGCGGGGGATACGTCGATCGATTCTGCCTATCTTGCTAAGCATACTTAGCAAATTGATCTTAGCGGTCTGTGTGCGACAACCCTCGACGCATCTCATGCGGTTTCGTCGCGCGAGTCGTCATCCATCGGGAACAACGCAGGGTATCGCTGCTGCAGGATGTAGCGCCTCAGCGGCGGGATGGGAAAGCCTCTGGGCCATTGCGAGACAGCGGATCTGCTGATTCCAAACAACCTGGCGAGCTCTGCGTCGGTGGAAAAGCCCAGGCGGGTTCGGACCTGCCGCTTGCTCCAGAATTCGTCCATTTTCGATCCCTTTCATCATCAAACTTATTCTTGTGCCAAGGCCTCTTTCGATTCCACGCGTTAAGCTGGCTTGCATAGATGAATACTCTTGGACAACGACTTGCGGTCGCCATGAAGGACGCCGGGCACGCACGCCCGGCCGACCTGGCGCGTGCCGCCGAAACGACAACGGCAACGGTCAGCAACTGGCTCAACGACCACGTCAAGGCCAACCACGTGAAAGCCGAACAGCTGTTCCGCATTGCCGATGCGGTGAAGCTGGACCCACGCGAGCTGCTGTTCGGCCCGCTGGGACGGGGAGTGGGCGAGCGCGGCACGGCCTACATGCACATGCCCAGCGAAGCCCATCTGGATGTCTGGCAGGCGGCCTATGAGCTGGTCGCCCACATCCTTGACGAGCGCGGACTTGAGGTGGGCTACCGTCGCGAGGCCACGCTGGGGTTGATGGCCCATGACCTGCTGATGGAGGGCGTCAGCCGCGGCAAGGTCGCACGCGTGGTGATGACTGCCCTGCCCTGACCCATCGCGGGCTGATAGCATGGCCGTCGATGGGGATGGGGCTCCCCCGATAACCGCCTGAGATGGCTGATGGCTCCTGCTGAGACGAACCCGGCGTTCGTCGATGGCAGGCCGTGCCCGCCATTGTGTGCGCCGTCGAACCTGCGAACACGCAATCGAGGCAAGCAATGCAGACGTTCAACAACTATGTGCTGGTATTCCTGGGCGGCGGCGTCGGCGCCTGCCTGCGCCATGCCTGCAATCTGATCGGCGCCCGCGTGGCCGCCGGCAGCACTTGGCCCTGGTCGACGTTCCTGGTCAACATCAGCGGCGCCGTGCTGATGGGCGTGGTGGTGGAGGCGTTTGCGCTGCGCAACGGCGCGTCGCCGCAACTGCGCCTGCTGCTGGCCACCGGCGTTCTTGGTGGCTACACCACGTTCTCCACTTTCTCGCTGGAAACCGGCATGCTGCTGCAGCGGGGCCAGCATGGCCTGGCCGCACTGTACGCCGGCGGCTCGGTCGCCCTGGGCCTGGCCGGGCTGTTCGCCGGCATGAAGCTGACCCGGCTCGCGCTGGGCTAACAGTCAGCCGGCAGCAGCGCGCGCTTGTTCGCGCCACTGCCGTGGCGATTGCCCGGTGTGTGCCTTGAACGCCCGCGACAACGCCGCCTCGCTGCCATAACCAACCTCGTCGGCGATCCGTTTCAACGGTCGCCCCTGCCGCAGCGCCTGCTGCGCCAGACCTACCCGCCAGCCCTGCAGATACTGCCCGGGCGTGGTTCCCATCGCCTCGCGGAAACTGGCGGCGAACACGCTGCGCGACATGCCTGCAACGTCGGCCAGATCTTCCAGTGTCCAGGCCTGGGCGGGCGCCTCGTGCATGGCCACCAGCGCCAGCCGCAGCCGTGGATGGCCAAGCCCGGCGAACAGGCCGCCGCGCATCTTGCCCCCTTCCATCAACTGCCGCAGCACCTGGATCATCACCACCTCGAACAGGCGGTTGACCATCACCGTGCGACCGCAGCGCTGCTCGAAGGCCTCTTCGAACAGCAGCTCCAGGGCGGCATGACCGCCATACAGTTCAGCCAACGGCAGGCAGATGAAATCGGGCAGCGCGGCACTGATCGGGTTGAGCCTGCCGCCCTCGAAATGGAGGTTCGCGCAGGCCATGTCCGCGCCATGCCCGGGATCGGTGTGGAAGCGATGCGGCAGCGGGCGCGGATACAGCAGCAGACTGGGAACGTCGACCTGCACCGTCTGTGTGCCATGACTGACCTGCAATGGACCACGCCGCACCAGGTGCAGCTGGCCGGCGTCGCCTTCGGCCTCCAGGCTGTTGATGCCGCACAGCGCGCCGGCATGGAACACCGAGGCGGTGACCGCGAAGCGTTCGAGCAGGATGGCGAGGCGATCGACCATGGCGGGACTCCAGATCAAATGAGAGAGATCAGATGCAGCAGATCGTATCGAATTCGATTGCATTGCGTCAGGGGCTAGCCACCGTGCAGGGGCAGCGCTATACAGGCGGCACCTTCCGCGCAGACCGCACCGGCCAGGGCAAAGACCATGATGCGAACCTTCCACCGGCTGGTCCTGGCACTGGTCCTGCTGCTTCCGCACGTGTCGCAGGCCGCCGCGCCGCCCGCCCCGCCACGCACCTCCAGCGGTGAGCTGCAGGGCGCGCGCTGGCGCCTGGACGTGCCCGTCGGCTGGAACGGCGAACTGGTGATGCTGGCGCATGGCTATGAACCGGTCGGCGTGCCGCAGCCATCACCGATGCCGGCCAACGACAGCACCGCCAGCCTGCTTGCAGCGGGCTATGCCGTGGCGCAGAGCGCCTATGCCAGCCAGGGCTGGGCAGTGGCAGATGCGATCGTGGACATGGAACGCCTGCGCGCGCACGCCCTGTCCGAATTGAAGGACGTGCGTCGCACCTGGATTCTCGGCTTTTCGATGGGCGGTGCAGTGGCCGTCGCGACCCTCGAACGCCTGCCACAGCACTACGCCGGTGGCGTGTCGCTGTGCGGGGCCAACCTGCCCGGCGAACAACTGGCCAACGATCTGCTGACCACCCTGGTGGCGTTCGACTACTTCTTCCCGGAGCCCAAGGGACTACCCCGGCGGGGACTGGCATCGGCGGAAGCTGCGGCACTGCCGCAGATGGAGCTCTATCAGGGCATCGCCGCCGCGCTTCGGACCCGGCCGGCCGTGGCTGCGCAACTGGCTGCACGGCTGCAGGTAAGCGTGGAGGCATTGCCGGGCACGATCAGCCTGCACGCGATGATCCTGCACGAACTGGCCACGCGCGCCGGCGGCATGCCGGTTGGCAACCTGACAACCGTCTACCGCGGATTCGGTGACGACAAGGCGTTCAACGCGGGCGTGCAGCGGCTGGCACCTGCTGCGCCGGCACAGCGATACGTGCGCGAAAAGCTGGCGTTGACCGGCGCGCTCAAGCGACCGCTGGTGATCCAGTTCAACAACAACGATCCGAGCATCGTGCCGCGCATGCAGACGGTGTATCCGCAGCTGGCCGAGCACGCTGGCGCCAGGCCATTGCCGCGCCTGTTGCCTGCGGTGGGCGAAGGCCACTGCGGCTTTGCCGACTCACAGGTGGTCGAGGCGTTGAAGGCAGCAGCGGCTCCGTTCTAAGTCACCGACCGCATCAGTGGCCGAGCGTACCCATGGTGAAGGTATAGCCGGAGCGCATGAGGAAGTCACGCATGCGCAGTTCGGCGCGGCGCGGAGACGGAAGATCCGGCGGGCCATACAGGGCGTAGACCACGCCAGCGCCCTCGATACTCTCCCGGCGCACATCGCAATGACGGCTCTCCGAGGCGACGACCCAGCCATCCTTCAGTTGATCGGGGCCGATGGACTGCCCGTTCTTCAGCCGGAAAGTAAGCCAGCGCACATCTGCGGTTGACCTGCTCATTGCCGACCAGCCGCATCGTGCATGCGGCCCCTCATGTCCTTGCCTGCCATTGCTGCTCCCGAAGACCAGGACTCCGACCATACCCCGTCGCAATGTCGTGGCCGGCTGAGACTGTCGGCGGCGTGGGGCGGGCCTCAGGCGCGTACGTCGAACAGCCTGCGGAATGCCTCCTGCCCGGCAGGTGTGACCTGCAGGTCGCGCCGCCCCGCGAGGCGACGCAGCCAGTGGTTCTGCAGGAAACTCTCCAGCAGTGCTTCACCCACCATGCCGGCCATGTGCGGGCGCCGCTCGGTGCAGTCCAGGCAGCCGCGGCAGTATCGCGCGGGCGTCACCTGGGGCGATCGCTCGATCAACGCTTCCAGCGGCTGCCCCACGGCACGCAGGACGTCAGCGCCATGAGCCGTCATCTGCCAGTGGTCTGCCGCCGCGGTAATCGCTCCAGTGCTCAGCAGGTGGTCGCAGATGGCGACGGCGAATTCACCCGCCAAGTGCCGGTAGCAGGTGCGCGCCCGGCGGAAGGCGGCATCGACCCGTACGGTTCGTGGAGAAAGCGGTGGCCGTTGATCGCTGAAACGCAGGATGCCTTCCAGCATGTCGGCGACCTCGGCCGAGGCAATCCGGTGATAGCGGTGGCGTCCCTGCACCTCCACGGCCAGGATGCCGCCATCGAGCAACCGCCGTAGATGACTGCTTGCCGTCTGCGGCGAGATGCCAGCCACGCCGGCCAGCTCGGACGCCGTGTGCGCCCGGCCATCCATCAACGTCAACAGCATGGCCGCGCGCGCGTGGTCACCGACCAGCGTGCCGACATGGATGAAGGAGCGGGACGTCTGGACCATGGCCGCATTGTGGCATGCCGCCTTCCGCGCATCCTTCGACCCGGATCGAAGCTTCCGCGCCTTCGTACAGGGCACAGTGATCGCCCGCACCCACGAGCTCAGGCATGCCACCGGAAGACTTCCAACGCCGCTGCATCACCCCCTCCGTGCTCTACCCGGGAACACCGGTGGTGCTGATGACCACGTTGAATGAAGACGGCAGTGCGAACATCAGTCCGCTTTCATCATTCTGGGCGCTGGGCGACCGCGTGGTGCTCGGTATCGGCGAACAGGGCCAGGGCTGCAGCAACCTCCTGGCACGCGGCGAATGCGTACTGAACTTCGCAGATGCCTCGCAGGCGCCGCAGGTTGAGGCCATTGCCCGCGCCACCGCTCGCACCCCCGTGCCGGAGTCCAAGCGCGCCATGGGTTACGTGCATGTGCCTGACAAGTTCGCACTGGGCGGTTTCAGCCGCATCGACTCGGTGCACGTAGCGCCGCCGGCGATTGCCGAATGTCCGCTGCAGGTGGAGGTCGCGCTGCTTGCCTCGCATCGGCCCAGCGGAACGCAGGATCAGGGATTCAAGATCATTGAAGGACGGATCTGCCGGGTGCATGCGCACGAGGCGATCACTGTTGCCGGTACCCAGCACATCGACGTGCAGCGCTGGGCACCGTTGATCTACCTGTTCCGCCACTATGTGGGCACCACCACGCCGATGGCGCGCAATTTCCGCGCCGCAGAACCTGCCTCGTCGCAGGCGTGAACACGGCAATCAGAAGCGTTTCAGTCAGCACGCCGGTCAGCGACCGCCCCGCGCAGCCTCATTGCGTGCATGCAACCGATCGGCCAGATCTTCGATGGCCTCACGCAGGGCCAGACGTTGCAGCCAGAGCTGTGGAATACCAGCCGCGCCATGGAACGCACCGGCCAACTGGCCGACGATCGCCGCGGTCGTATCCGCGTCGTCGCCCAGGTTGGCAGCCTCCAGCACTGCGTCGGCAAACGTCTCATGGCGGTGAAAGCACCATAGCGCCGCTTCCAGGCTGTCGACCACGTATCCGCTACCGCGGATCTGATCGCGCGTGGTGTTCTGGTAGGCCCCCGCTGCAATGGACTGGAGGCGCTCACCCTGCAGGGGAACATCATGCAGGGCCAGTACCTTCTGCTTCGGCAAGCCCGCCAATGCACGCTCCATTGCAACAGCCAGCAGTCGGCAGGCATCCAGGCACTCCTGCGCGGCATGGGTGGTGCGCGAACTCTGCTCGGCCATGACCGGAAGCTCCCGAAGCCCAGCGTAGCGCAGTACCACAGGGGCCAGGCGCATGATCGAACCGTTGCCTGCACTGCGCGGATCGTCGTTGCCCGCGAGCGGCTCACCACTCGCCAGGAACCGTTCGATCGCAGCACGCGTGGCCATGCCGATGTCGAAGCACTCGCCAGTCGCGCTCCAGTAGCCGTGCCGGTACCAATTGGCGTAGCGGGTCATCTGGTCGCGTGCATCGAACCCCTCGCAGCGCACCAGACTCTCGGCCAGACACATCGCCATCGAAGTGTCGTCGGTCCACTGCCCTGCCTGCAGTTTGAAGGGGCCGCCCCCCACCATGTCGGTGAGTGGGACAAAGCTGCCGCGTGGCTGGAACTCGACAGTAGTGCCGACAGCGTCGCCGCACGCCAGCCCGAGCAGCCCGCCGCGGAAATGATCGATCGCGCTCATGCGGTGATTGTAGCGGGCAACGGCAATTCAGGTGCCAGCGGGGCGTTTCCGCAGCTCCAGCGCGGCGAAGGTGTACCAGCCGAACGCTGGCAGCACCGCGATGCGCTGGGTGAGACCGCGATAAGGCTCCGGATCGAAGCCGGAAAGCATCAGCCACAGATAGGCCATTCCCAGCAGCGAAGTGGCGCGCCCAATCCAGGTCATCCGCGTCGACGCAGCAGGGCCCAGCTCAGCCAGGAACAGCAGCGGGGTCAGGATCGAGACGATGCCGATGCCATAGAGGCCATGCAGCGGGCTGCCCGTGGTGAAGACGCCATTGCTGACCATGGACACCCCGAACAGGGTGGAGGTGAGCACCGTGAGCGCGAAACGGCGGCTTCGTGCGAGCAACGCAAGGCTGAAGACGATGATGGCCGAGCCACTGACCATCGGGCCGACCTGCACCGCCTTGGCTGGCAGCCCCGGCATCAGGCCCAGCTCGCTGAGGTGCTGGGAGAACGGATGGTAGCCGGGCACGGTGAAAGCAAAAGCGATCAGCGCCAGCATGGCGCCGAGGGGAACATACACGGCCTGCTGGATGGCCAGGTTCCGCACTGCAGCCACCACCGCTGAAGAGGAGTGCGGCGACCTTAGCAGCGAGCTGTTCCCGCCCGCATGTGCATTTTCGTACAGCCTGCTGATTGGTACAGCCTGCTGATGCCGGAGTGCGCGCAAAGAAAAAGCCCTGACCGAAGTCAGTGCTTTTCAATTGGAGGCCTCAAGCGGAATCGAACCGCTGTAAACGGATTTGCAATCCGGTGCATAGCCACTCTGCCATGAGGCCAACGTACTGCGATCAGGAACGACGCCTCCTGACATGACAAAACCCCGCGATGGGGCCTGTCGGAACATGGAGCGGGAAACGAGACTCGAACTCGCGACCTCAACCTTGGCAAGGTTGCGCTCTACCAACTGAGCTATTCCCGCATAAGCCGTCATGGTACCGGAAGCCCGGGACACACACCAGCCATTTCACAACTGTTTTCACTTTTCTGACTGCGCGCAAAGCCTTGTGGCTCAACGTGCCCCGCCTTGCCGTGGCGGGAGAAAAACAAGGCCCCAACCGGGGCCATGTGTAATCTGGAGCGGGAAACGAGACTCGAACTCGCGACCTCAACCTTGGCAAGGTTGCGCTCTACCAACTGAGCTATTCCCGCAGATTCTCCGACCTGCGTCGAAGGAGCGCTATTGTGTCCAAATTCCTTCACGCCGTCAACAGTCCGCAGCAGCGATGACCCCACCCAACAGACCTCGTTTCGCCCGCCTGTGCTGGAGCCTTGTCGCCCTGGCCTGGCTTGCGGTGATCGCTGCACTGATCGATGCGGGCTTCACCCCGGACTACTGGATGCTGCGCCACTTCGACGGCGGAACCCTGCCCTACCCCACTGGCGCGGTCATCCAGTTCGCCGCACTGGCTGGTGCGGAACTGCTGGTCACCGTGCTGATCGTCCGTCCCTGGAAACCAGGGCGCGTGTGGCTGCGGCTGCTGATCGCCCTGTTGCTGCTGCTGACCTGGTCGTTCCCGTGGCTGGCCGCCGCCATGCACCAGGCGCCAGTGCAGGGCACGCATCTGCTGTGCCTGCTGCTGCTCGACCTGGCTGTGCTGCTGGCACTGTGCGCGGTGTCGCTGGCCAGTGCATGGCGGGCGTTTACCGGGACACAGACCGGCCGCGCGCGCGCTTAGCCAGGCATGTCCCTACCTGTGGAACTCCGCCCGCACATGCTGGCCGACGCGCGCCTTGGCGGCGCTGTCGAATTCCAGCACGCACTCCACCACCTTGGCCACGCCGCGCCCTGCGTCTTCGGGTAACCGTGCCTGCGCGTACACCGGGCTGATGCGGACCACACGTGCCACCGGCAGTGGCTTGCCCTCTACGCCATCGCTATCGATCACCACCGTCGCACGCATGCCAACCTGCACGGCATCGGCGTAAGCCGCACTCAGTTCGGCACGCACCTGCAACGGTCGAGCCGGCAACAGTGACATCGCCGGCTTGCCGGCCTGCACGAATGCACCCACGCCCGGCACCTGGCCGACCACGGTGCCTGCGTCCGGTGCGGTCAACGACATCTGTCGCAGCCTGAGCCTGGCGTGCTCCAGCTTGTGCCGGGCCAGGTCGACCTGCGCTCCGGCTGCATCCACATCGGCGCGGGCGCTGGCCAGCTGCTGCCTGGCTGCGTCGGCCTGCTGGTTGGACGACACGCCTTCACTGGCGCCAGTGGCGAGGCGGGTGGCGTTGCGCCCCAGTTCGCGCAGCTGCGCCTGGCTGCCCTTCAGCCGGTCGGTAGCCAGCGCGAGATCGGCGTCGGCCATGCCAACTTCCTGTTCAAGCAGTGCGCCATCCAAAGTGAGCAGGACCTCGCCCTTGCGGACCACCGCTCCTTCCTTCACCGGCGCGCTGCTGACGGCGCCATCCATCGCTGGCACCAGTGCAATCAGCCCGCCTTCCACATCGATGATGCCGCGGGCGACGGCGACCTTGTCCGCGCTGGCGGACGTGGCAGCGGTCGGCTGCGCGGTTACGGGTGCATCCTTGCTGCAGGCACCCAGCAGCAATGCCGCGCCCAAGGAGAAACTGAGGGAGAACAACGGCGGCATTCTGGTCATGGGCTGGGCTCTGCGGTTTCGTTCTGGCGGCGGTCATCGCGGACCGTGCCGTCTTCCATGGCGATCACCCGATCCGCATGGCGGATCAGGCGTGGATCGTGGCTTACACACAACACCGTGGCCTGATGCGCGCGTGCATAACGGTGCAGGATGTCGATCACGCGCTGTCCGTTCTCGGCATCCAATGCGCTGGTGGGCTCATCGGCAAAGATCAGCGTGGGTGACTTGGCGAACGCACGGGCAACGGCTACGCGCTGCTTTTCGCCGCCGGACAGCTGTGCCGGGCGCATGTGGCTGCGGTGCGAGAGGCCGACCTCGTCCAGCGCCTGCCGCGCCAACGGCTCGCTGTCGCGGTTGCGCATGCCGCGATAGCCCAGTGGCAGCTGCACCTGCTCCAGCGCCGTCAGCGCCGGGAACAGGTTGAAGCCCTGAAACACGAAACCGACGTGGTGCAGACGGAAGCGCTCCACCTCGCTGCGGGTCATGTGGCTGACGTCCTGGCCAAGCGCATGCACGCGACCGCCATCAGGCGTTGAGAGCCCGGACATCAGCGACAGCAGCGTGCTCTTGCCGCAGCCGGAGGGGCCCGATACCAGGGTCAATTCGCCGGGATAGATGTCCAGCGACAGGCCACGCAGCACGGGCACATGCACATCGCCGGACACGAAGCCCTTTGCGAGCGCGTCGGCACGCAGGGTCGGGATCGCGATGGGAGCATTCGTCATCGGTGGCCCCTCAACGCAACAACAGCGATGGATCGGAACGGACGACGCTGCGCACCGCCATGATGCTCGACAGCATGGCCATCACCGCGACCAGCGCCACGCAGCCAAGGACGACCATCGGCGTGAGCTGTACCGGTACGCGCTGGGTCTGCGCGGCCAGCAGCACCACCGCGCTGAAGGCTGCGGCCAGCAGCATGCCGACACCACCGATCAGCACGGCCTGTTCGAACACCACGCGGGCCAGCGCGTAGCGGCCTGCGCCGAGCGCATTGAGGGTGGCGTACTCGCGTACCGACCCGGCCACCACCGCGGCAAACGACTGGTTGGTAATCACGGCGCCGACAAAGCAGACAATGACCGCCATGAACAGCACTGCGATGCCGGCGCCGGTATCGAACAGCCAGTACTGCTGCGAACGACTGGCGAACTCCGGCGCTGTCCAGAACTCGACGGGCGTGGCGCGGCCCGTCGATGCACCGAGGCGATCGCGCACGCGCGCGGCCAGCTCCGGTGAGCGCGTGCCCGCCACGAAATAGGTACTGCCTTCATGCGGATCGGTTCCGGCGATGGCACGCGCGGTATCCAAAGACGCCAGCACGTTGACGCCGCCAAGGCCACGCAGGCCGGGTTGCGCGGCCACCACACGCACCGCTTTGCCATTGATCCACGCCCGGTTGCTGTGCAGATCGACGCCCAGCGTATCCAGGTCCGCGCTGTCGACGATCACCGCACCGGGTTCGCGCAACCGGGCACGCAGATCGGGCGACAGGATGCGTGAGAACATCATCGCGTCGCCTGACGTGGAGATGCCGGACAGATACACCGACACGTTGCCGGCACCCTGTACGCTGGAGCGCCACTCGCCATCGACCCACTCGTAGGGTTCGACGCGGGTGACATCGGGGTCCATCCGCAGGCGATTCTCTACATCCGCACTGATCGCATGACCGTAGTTCACGCTCTGCGTGCCGGCAAAGCCCGCCCAGACATCGGCGCTGGATGCCTTCACGTAGATCGCGGCGGTGCCGAAGATGCCCAGCACCAGCGCCGCCTGCACGATCAGAAGCACGCCGGCGAAACACATGGCCAGCACCACCGGCAGGAAACGGCGCCACTCGTAAACCAGGGTCTTGCGGGCAAGCGCGATCATTGCGCGCCACCTTCAGGGTCGGCCGGCAAGGGCGCGCCGCCCACCGCACGATAGAGCGATGCGAATGCAAGTACGCGAGCTCCCTGCGCGCCGATCAGGTCGGCCTGCGCGGACAGCGCGGCACGCTGGATTTCCAGCCCGTCGAACTCACTGGAAAGACCAAGCTGCACCTGCCGGGCCTGTCGCGCGACCTGCTGCCGGGCGACTTCGTCGGCCACCTGCAGCGACTGGATGCTGCTGTCCTGGCGGGCCAGGCTGCCCAGTGCACCCTCCACTTCCGCCACGCCCTGCAGCACTGCCTTGCGATACCCCAGCAAGGCTGCATCCAGTTGCTTGTCGTCGGATTGATAGCGCGCGCGACGTTGGCCCCAATCCCACAGAGGGATATCGATGTAGGGACCGATCGATGGGCTGGAATCGGAATTGGAGCGAGCATTCTGGGTCAGGTTGTAGGCGTACAGGATGGAACCGCCCAGGCTCAGTTTCGGGAACATCGACGCGCGTGCATTGCCCTTTTCGGCGGCAGCCTGCAGCACATCGGCCTCGGCCAGTAGGATCTGCGGGCGATGGCGCAGCAGATCGGCCGGCACCTGCTGCAGGGTGAAGGCGCTCAGCTGCGGCGGCGTGCGGTAGGCATTCCAGGCCGGATCCGGCCCGTCGCGCCCCAACAGCAGCGCCAACGCGCGCGAGGCGTTGCCCGCGTCTTCATTCGCCTGTGCAATGGCCGCGCGCGTGGCCGCGCGCCGCGCGCGCAGACGATCCAGCTCACCAGGCTCGTCCAGATGCAGGCGCTGCCGCACCAGGCCCAGTTGCTCGCCACGTGCGTCAATGGCCTGCTGCCTGCCCAGCAGATCCACCTGCGCCTGCGCGACGGAAAGATCCAGGTAGCTGCGCACCACATCAGCGATGACCGCCACCTGTGCCGCATCGCGCAGTGCTTCGGCATTTCCGTTGGCCGCCTGCGCGCTTAGACCGGCACTCTCCGCTGCGCCAAACAGGCCAAGATCCCAGATCGCTTCGACGCCTGCGTGGAAATAGGTGTCGACCGCCGCGGCGTCCTGCACCTGCTTGGCACTGGCGGAGATTTCCGGACGGAAGCGCGCATCGGAGGTGCCCGACACCAGGCGTACCGCCTGCAACCGCAGGGTGGCCTGGCGCAGGTCCAGATTGCCGGCGACGGCCTCGTCCACCAGCGCGTTCAAGCGCGCATCGGCCAGCACCTTCCACCACTGCCGCGCATCGACCGCTACGCCCTGCCCTGCCGCGGTCTGACTCCAGACTGCTGGCACGCGATCAGGCAGATCGGGAACCGGCGCCGACATGCAGCCCACCAGCATCATGCTGTTCAGCAGCGCCCAGGTACCCAGGACGATGCGTGGGACGACGGCATGCCGTTGCGCGGACGCTGCCGGGAAAGTGATGCGACTGGCCACCCGCCCGCCTTCGTGGAGAGAGAAGCCGAGGAGGCTACGCCGCGATTGTGGAGTGGACATGGAGAATCGGTCGGAGGTGCGTTACAGCGCGTGTGCGATGCATGCATTGCGAACCCTCGGCCTTTCCACAGCCTTTCATCGGCGCCGCCAAGCTGAACGCTGGACTGTCCGCGGGTGCTGCGGCACATTGTCCTGAACGCTTCCTCTGGCAGGCAATACGCTTGAAATCCGCCCTTCGCCGCACGCTCGGCATCTTCGCGACCGTGCTCATCGTGGCCACAACGGCGATCTGCCTGACCACTCCATTGGCGTCGAACGCAGCCATGCTGCTGATGGACCGCAGCAACTTCATTCCCGCGCAGTCCTCGATCTTTTCCTTCGAGCCCTACGTGATCAACGAGGGCTCGTCGAACTACTGGTTGTACGGCCAGGACCGGACCTATTACTACCACTTCACCTACCAGGCCGACGCCCCGTATCTGTACATCCCGCGGAAGAACGCCTGCGCCGGCTTCGATCGTGCGGACGTGCGAACCTGGTGCGGTGCGGGCCGAGGCAGCCCGCGCTAGCGTGATCGCAATCCCTTGCCGGTGCGCAAACGAAAAACGCCCCCTTGCGGGAGCGTTTTTCTGAATCTGGAGCGGGAAACGAGACTCGAACTCGCGACCTCAACCTTGGCAAGGTTGCGCTCTACCAACTGAGCTATTCCCGCAGATTCCGTTCGACCTGCGTCGAAGGAGCGCTATTGTGTCGGGATTGCTGCACGGCGTCAACAGGATTCTGCTCTCCCCTCATGAAGCAGCGTTCAGCTTCCGGATCACGCCCGCACGCCCCGCCGATGGAAGTAGATCTGCTCGGCCAGCCGGCGCATCGGGCCGGTACGCAGCAGCGCATCCACCGGCCAGTCCCGCTGCAGGTGGTCCATTGCCCAGCGCAGCAGGCGCTTGCGGTGAAAGGTGGGGGCCGCCTGACGCGCCACCTGCTCTGCGGCCGGCCCCTTGCCGCGCCGGTGCAGCCCGATCGCATCACCGACTGCCCAGCCATGCCGCCATGACGAGTGGATGCCGCCGGCCGACAGCGGCGAGACGACACCTGCCGCATCACCGGTCAGGATCACGCCCGGCGCGGTGATCGGGCCATCCGGCAACCCGCAGGGCACCAGCCCCGCGCGGGTGCCGGCAACCTGGGCCGAGTGCGGAAGTCCCACAACGTCGCGCACGTGTTCAAGGAATCCCTCGATATCCGGCGCGCGTGCATGTGCGGGATCATGGCGCAGCGCCAATCCCACCTGCACGCCCGTGGGGTTCTGCGCGGCCCAGCCGATGTAACCGGGTGCGAACCGGCGGCTGACAAAGCAGTGCAAGGCATCGCCTTCCGACAGCTGCACGCCGGCAAACTCGCGCTCGACGCCATACAGATTGTCGCGCACCTGACCCAGACCGGTACGCTGGGCAACACGTGATCGTGCGCCATCAGCGCCGACCAGACAGGCCGTGCGCCCCACCCCTTCAACCTGCCACGCGTCGCCGTCGCGGCAGGCGTCGGTGAACGACTGCTGCAGCCGCAGATCCACGCCACTGGCGCGCAGTTCGCTGGCCAGCCAGCGCATCAGGTTCGGCGTATCGGTGGTGAGGAAGTAGTACCCCGGTGCGGTCAGCAGCACGTTGCGCAGGTTCGGCGCATACAGGCGCACGCGTGCGACGCGTTGCACGAGATGTTCAGGCACGCGCCCCAGCCAGGTCTGTTCCATCGCCTCCTTCACTACGATGCCGGTGGTGTGCAGGCGTTCGCCAGGGTCGGTTTTGCGTTCGAGCACGCAGACGCGCAGGCCGTACTGGGCGGCGGCCAGCGCGCAGGCGGCGCCGGCAAAACTAGCGCCGACGATGACCACGTCGTAGTCGTTGGCAGGGGGAGTGTGAGGCATCGCGGCATCACCTTGCTGGATCCGGGAGTACAGCGTGGGATCGGCACATGGTGAGGCGATGGAGTGGCGGTGAAGTGGGGATGAAGCCGCTGCGGCCAAACGAAAAACGCTCCCTTCCGGGAGCGTTTTTCCTGAATCTGGAGCGGGAAACGAGACTCGAACTCGCGACCTCAACCTTGGCAAGGTTGCGCTCTACCAACTGAGCTATTCCCGCTTGGGAGGCGAAATTCTACCTGTTCTGCGCAACGCGTCAAGGGCTTTTTTCCAGGCAGTTCGAGAGGTCATGGAATACGTCATCCACGCATGGCGTGGATCTACCGCAGGCCACATTCCAGGTGATCCACGCCATGCGTGGATGATGGCAGCGATGGGGTCAGAGCCCTTTCCTGCGGAAAGGGATCCGACCCCGGTGCTCAGTTGCCCAGCTTCTTCTGCCGTGCACGCTCGCGCGCGGCGCGCTCGTCGTCACGCAGGCTGGGCCAGGCGGCGTGCAGGTACTGCAGGCCCGACCACAGGGTCAGCACCGCGGCAATGGCCAGGGTCCAGTCACCGATATGGAATACCGGCGGGCCCATCCAGATGTCGTCGACCGGCACGTTCGGCGCCACCGAATACAGCAGGCACAGCAGCGCGACCATCTGCGCGGTGGTCTTGACCTTGCCGATCATCGCCACCCGCACCTTGGCACGCTGGCCGAGTTCGGCCATCCACTCGCGCAGCGCCGACACCGCGATCTCGCGGCCGACGATCACCGCCGCCCAGAACGCCATCCACGGGGTCGGATGACCCTGCACGATCAGGAACAGCGCCACCGCCACCATCAGCTTGTCCGCGACCGGGTCGAGGAAGGCGCCGAACGCCGACTCCAGGCCGTAACGGCGCGCGATCCAGCCATCGAGCCAGTCGGTGATCGCAGCCAGACCGAAGATCGCCGCCGATGCGAAGTTGGTCCAGGTATAGGGCAGGTAGAACACCAGCACCAGCACCGGGATCATCACGATCCGCAACAGGGTCAGCCAGGTGGGCAGGGTCAACGTCATGCGGCTTTATTCTCTCTCTACTCGGCCGGATCCGGCGCGGCCAACCCGTGCAGGTTAGCGTAGATGCGCGCTGCGAGGGCGTCATTGATGCCTTCCACCTTGGCGATTTCCGCTTCTCCGGCCGCTTTCAGGCCGACCAGACCGCCAAAATGCTTCAGCAGGCTGGCGCGCCGACGCGGCCCGATGCCGGGGATGTCTTCCAGTTTGCTGGTCATCCGTGCCTTCTGCCGGCGCCCGCGATGGCCGGTGATGGCGAAGCGATGTGCTTCATCGCGCACCTGCTGGATGAACTGCAGGGCGGGATCGGCCGCACCCGGGCGCAGTTCGCGGCCATCGGGCATGACCAGCGCTTCGTGGCCGGCACGGCGCTCCACGCCTTTGGCCACACCCACCAGCAGCACGTCTTCCACGCCCAGATCGGCCAACGCTGCCTGGGCCTGTGCCAGCTGGCCGGCGCCACCGTCGATCAGCAGCACATCCGGCAGCACACCCTGCTCCTCCACCGCGCGGCGGAAGCGGCGGTCGATCGCCTGGCGCATCGCGGCGTAATCATCGCCCGGTTCGATGCCACTGATGTTGAAACGGCGGTACTGCGCGCGCACCGGGCCGGCAGCATCGAACACCACACACGAGGCCACGGTAGCTTCGCCCATGGTGTGGCTGATGTCGAAGCACTCCACCCGCTTCACCGGTTCGGCCAGCCCCAGCATCACCCGCAGCGCTTCGCTGCGCGCGTGCTGCGCGGTGCGGCTGTTGATCTCGGTAGCCAGGGTCAACTGCGCGTTGCGGCTGGCCAGTTCCAGGTAGCCGGCGCGCTCGCCGCGAACGTTCCATTTCAGCTGCACCTTGCGCTCGGCCGAGGCCGACAGTGCAGAACCGATCAGGTCGGCATCGGGAATTTCGCGGTCGAGCAGGATCTCGCGCGGCGGCTCGAATTCGATGTAGTACTGCGATACAAACGCTGCCAGCACTTCATCCGGGCTTTCCTCACCATTGGTGCGGGGAAAGAACGGGCGGGTGCCCAGATTGCGGCCATCACGGAAGGCCAGCAGCATCACGCAGGCCTGCGAGCCCTGCATGGCCACCGCCAGCACGTCCAGGTCGGCCGCGCGGCCGTCCACGTACTGGCGGGTCTGCATGCTGCGCAATGAAGTAATCAGATCGCGCAGCCGCGCGGCCTGTTCGAATTCCAACGCTTCGCTGGCAGCCTGCATCTGCTCGCCCAGCTCCCGGGTCAGCTCATCGCACTTGCCGTCCAGGAACATCGCCGCGCGGCGCACCGATTCGGCGTAGTCCGCTGCCGGCACCAGTTCGACGCACGGCGCGCTGCAGCGTCCGATCTGATACTGCAGGCAGGGCCGCGAGCGGTTGCGGAACACGCTGTCTTCGCAGCTGCGCAGCTTGAACAGCTTGTGCATCAGGTTCAGCGTCTCGCGCACTGCGGTGACGCCGGGATAGGGCCCGAAATAGCGCCCGGGAATGGCACGCGGGCCACGATGCAGGGCGATGCGCGGCCAGTCTTCGCGGGTCAGCAGCACATGCGGATAGGTCTTGTCGTCACGCAGGGACACGTTGTAGCGCGGCGACAGCGACTTGATCAGCTGGTTTTCCAGCAGCAGCGCTTCGGCTTCCGAGCGCGTTACGGTCACGTCCATGCGCACGATCTGCGAAAGCATCGACATGATGCGCGCGTTCTTCGGACTGCCGTTGAAATAGCTGCCCACGCGGTTGCGCAGCGCGCGGGCCTTGCCGACGTACAACAGCGTGTCGTCGGTCGCGTACATGCGGTACACGCCCGGGGCGGTACTCAGCTGGGCCGCGAATGCCTTGCCATCGAAGGTCGGGACGGGAACAACGGTCATTCGCTGATCGGCACTTCGCTGAGCACGCCGCTGTCAGGGTCCAGGCGCAGTACGGTGTGGGAATCGGTCTCGGCGATCCACACAGCGCCGGCACCGACGGCCAGGCCGGCCGGGCCATGCAGGCGCCGCGGCAAGGGCTGGGTGGTCAGTTCGCCGCCGCCCAGGCGCAACGTGCGCAGGCGGCCATTGCCGGTATCGGCAATCCACAACAACGGAGCATCCGGGCTCAGTGCGATCGCCTGCGGGAACTGCAGGCTGGCCTGCGCACGCGGGCCATCGTCCTCGCCGAAACGCCAGGTGCCCTGCCCGACCAGGGTCTGCACCAGGTCACCGCGCAACTGCAGTGAACGGATCGAAGAGCCCAGCGCATCGGCCACGTACAGCACCTGCTGGACCACGGCCACGGCGGTAGGCTGGGCGAACGCGGCCAGATGGCCACTGCCGTCGCGCTCGTCGATGGCGCCGCTGCCGGCGCGCCACTGCAGGCTGCGCTGGCCGAGGTGGTAGCTCCAGATGCGGTTGTCGCCGGCCATGGCGATGTGCAGCTGGTTCTCGGCGATGGCCAGGCCCACCGGATGATCCAGCGAGACCTGCCGCGGCTGTGTCACCGGCCCTTCCACGGGAGCGCCCGGACGGCCGTTGCCGCACAGCGTGTCGACCAGGCCGGTCAGCAGGTTGATGCGGCGCACGGCGTGGTTGCCGGTGTCGGCCACGTACAGCGACTCACGCTCCAGCGCCAGCGCCTGCGGCCGGTGGAAAGCGGCTTCGGCGAGGTTGCCGTCCATGAAGTCGGCGGTTCCCAGACCGAACTGACGTAGCACGCGGCCGCCATGACTGCATTCCAGGATGCGATGGTGGCCGCTGTCAGCGATGTACAGCCGCTCCTGGTTCACCGCCAGACCCATCGGGAATCGCAGCGCTTGGCGCGGCTCGGGGTGCAGTTCACTGCCGCCACGCGAAGGGGCGGACGGCGCGCCCTCGCAGAGCTCATTCAGGGCCCGCTCCAGCTCCCCGGGCACGCCCTGGCCGATCAAACGCTGCTGTTCGCGGCCCTGCGCGTCCAACAGCACCATGGTCGGCCAGGCGGTGACGCCGAAGCGGCGCCAGCCATCCCAGTCGGCATCGAGCAGCACCGGCATGGCCAGGCCCTGGCGACGCAGCAGCTTCAACGCAGCAGTGGCATCGCGCTCGAAATCGAAGCGCGGCACCTGCAGCACCAGAGGTTGCAGCCTGCCGGGGTGGCGTGACAGCCACTGGCTGAACTCGGCCAGCCGTTGCGCGCTCCATGCGGAAGCCGCGTTGACGAACAACAGCGCGACCGGCCGTCCACGCAGTTCGGTCAGGGTACAGGGCGCGGCATTGAGCCAGGCTGCGAACTCGGGCAGGTCCGGGACGGGCTGGATATTCATGGCCCGATTATGCCGGAGTCGGCGTGATGCAACAGGCGTGCCACGGTACGTTCGGCAGCAGCGTCGACCAGCGACCAGACCTGTTCAAAATGGTCACTGCCACCGGTATAGGGATCGGGAATCGCACGTTCGCCGTGCCCGCCCGACCACGGCAGGTACAGCGCCAGGCGCTCGCGCTGGCTGGCGGTGGCAAGGCGCGCGGCATCACGCAGGTTGGCCTCATCGGCGCACAGGACCCAGTCGAATGCATCGAAGTCCTGCGGCTGCAGCTGCCGCGCGCGCAAGCCGCCAAGGTCCACCCCGTGTCCGGCCGCGCATGCAATGGCACGTCGGTCGGGTGGCTGGCCCACGTGCCAGTCGCCGGTACCGGCCGAATCGACCTCCACCCGCCCGGCCAGCGCCGAGGCATCAAGGCGGGCACGCAGCGCGCCTTCGGCCATCGGCGAGCGGCAGATGTTGCCGAGGCAGACGACCAGCAGCCTCATCGCGCGGCCATCGCCTGCAGCAGCGTTTCGGCGCGCTGCAGGTCTTCCGGGGTGTCGATGCCCGGCGGGAAGGGTTCGGGCGAAATAGCCACGGCGATCGGGTAGCCCGCTTCCAGCACGCGCAACTGCTCCAGCGATTCCACCTGTTCCAGCGTGCCCGGCGGCATCGAGGCGAACTGCTGCAGGAAGCCGGCACGGTAGCCATAGATGCCGATGTGGCGCAGCCACTGATGGCCTTCGGGCAGGGTGTCGCGGTTGCGGGCGAAGCCATCGCGATGCCAGGCGATGGGCGCACGGCTGAAGTACAGGGCCTCGTTGCGCACGTTGCGCACCAGCTTGACCACGTTGGGGTCGAACAGCGTGTGTGCATCCTCGACCGGCGTGGCCAGGGTCGACATCGGTGCGCTGCCCGCCACCAGTGCCTCGGCCACGGCGCGGATGCCGGCAGCGGGCGCGAACGGCTCATCGCCCTGCAGGTTGACCACCACGGTGTCATCGGACCAGCCCGCGATGCGCGCACACTCGGCCAGGCGATCGGTACCGGAGGCATGCGAGGCAGCGGTCATCGCCACGTTCACATCCCCCAGGCCGGACAATGCGTCGGCAATGCGCTGGTCGTCGGTCGCGACCCATACCTCACCTGCGCCGGCCTGCAGCGCGCGGCGCGCCACATGCAGCACCATGGGTTCTCCGCCCAGCAGGCGCAGCGGTTTGCCCGGCAACCGCGAAGCGGCATAGCGGGCCGGGATGGCAACAACGAAGTCGGTCATGCGGGCGGTACTCGGCAGGCGCGATACAGCAGGAATGCGGCCGGCGGCGTGCATTTGCAAGCGCCGCACGGCCCCTCAGTTCGGTCGCAGCTTGTCCAGGCGATCGGTCAACGCGATCCAGAAAGCAGCAGGCATCTCGGCACGTAGCGGCACCGCGTACTGCCAGTCATTGGCGAACGCGCGGCACTTCACGGCATCCTTTTCGGTCATCAACACCGGCAACTGGCTGCCAAAGGACAGATCCTGCGGCTGGTAGGCATGATGGTCGGCGAAGGCGTGCGGCACCACGCCGATCGCGCGCGCGCGCAGCATGTCGAAGAAGCGTTGCGGGTGGGCGATGCCGGCCACGGCATGCACGCGCTGGCCCGCGAAGTAGGAAAGAGGACGCGCGCGCCCCCCGGCCAGCGGCTGTGCACTGTCGATGTGCAGGGCCATCGGCCATTGGCCGAAGCCACAGGCCTGGGCAGCCGCCGCTCCATCCGCCTGGCCCAGGTTGACCACCCGAAAATCGCATTCCGCTGCGCGGCTGACCGGCTCGCGCAGCGGGCCGGCGGGAATCATCCGGCCATTGCCATAGCGGCGCTGGGCATCGACCACCTCGATCTCGATGTCGCGTGCCAACCGGTAGTGCTGCAGGCCGTCATCGCAGACGATCACGTCGCAGCCGGCGGCGATCAACGCCTTGCCCGCTGCTACGCGGTCACTGTCCACGCGTACCGGCACGCCGGTTTTCCAGGCGATCAGCACCGGCTCGTCGCCCCCCAGGGCGGTCGGCGTATCGGCTTCCACCCAACGTGCCTTGTCTGCCTGCTCACGGCCGTAGCCGCGGCTGGCGACGCCGGGCTTCCACCCCGCGGCCCGCAGGCGCTCGACCAGGGCGATGGTCAGCGGCGTCTTGCCGGTGCCGCCGGCGGTGATGTTGCCGACCACGATGACCGGCACCGCCAGCGCATGGCGCTTGCGCCAGCCACGCCGGTACAGGCGCCGCCGCAGCGCGGTGACGCCGGCATACAACGGTGCCAGCAGTCGCATCGGCCACGGAGCCGGGCTGCCGTCGTACCAGTACGGCGGGGTCTGGGTACTTTTGCCCGCCATCAGTCCTGCCTTTCGCGGAACTGCATGTTGTGCAGGTGCTGGTACAGGCCGCCCATCGACAGCAGTTCCTGGTGGGTGCCGCGTTCAACGATGCGGCCATGGTCCATCACCAGCACCTGGTCGGCATGCTCGATGGTCGACAGGCGATGCGCGATCACCAGCGTGGTGCGCTCGGGCATCAAGCGCTGCAGCGCATCCTGCACCAGGCGCTCGGATTCGTTGTCCAGCGCCGCGGTGGCTTCGTCCAGGATCAGGATCGGTGCGTCGCGCAGGATCGCGCGGGCGATCGCCAGGCGCTGGCGCTGGCCGCCGGACAGCAGCGCACCATTCTCGCCTACCGGCGTCTGCAGCTGCTGGGGCATGCGTGCGATGAACTCCCACGCATTGGCCGCCTCGGCAGCTGCACGGATCTGCTCGTCGGTGGCATCCATGCCGTAGGCGATGTTGGCCGCGATGGTGTCGTCGAACAGCATGACCTTCTGGCCGACGATGGCCACCTGCCTGCGCAGATCAGCCAACGGATACTCATCCAGGGCCACGCCGTCGAGCAGGATGCGGCCACCATTGGGTTCGTAGAAGCGCGGCACCAGCCGGATCAGGCTGGTCTTGCCGCTGCCGGAACGACCGACGATGGCGGTGACCGTGCCCGGCCTGGCAACGAAGCTGATGTCGTCCAGAGCGATGCCGCTGTCTTCGCGGTAACGCAGCATGACGTGCTCGAACGCCAGTTCGCCGCGTACGCGCTGCACCGCGTGCTTGCCGTCGTCGCGCTCGACCGGCATGTCGATGATGCCAAACAGGCGCTCGGCAGCGGCCACGCCGCGGGAGATCGAGGTCTGCACGCTGGTCAACCGGCGCAGCGATGGAATGATGGCCATCATCGAGGTCATCAGGCCCATGAACTGGCCCGCATTGAGCTTGCCGGCCAGCGCCTCGCGGGTGGACACCCAGACGATGACCGCCAGTGCCAGCGCCGCCAGGAACTGGACCACGCTGGACGCCGCGGCACGGGTCACTTCCACCTTCATGTTCAACGCGAGCATGCGGTTGGCCAGGCGCGAGTAGCGCGAGATCTCGTGCTGCTGGGTACCGTGCACCTTGACTTCCTGCTGCGCGGCCAGCGACTGCTCGGCGGTCTGCGCCATGGTGCCCATGCCGTCCTGGATGCCGCGGCTGATGCGCCGGTAGCGCTTGCCCACGTAGGACACGATCACCCCGATCAGCGGCACCACCACCAGCATCGCCAGGGTCACCTTGACGCTCATCTGCAGCATCACCGCCAGCATGGCGATGATGGTCAGGGTATCGGCCACCACGGTCTTGAGCGCGTCGGCGCTGGCCTGGGTGACCTGTTCGGTGTCGAAGTTCAGCCGGCTGACCATCACCGGCGTCGCCTCGGCGTCGAAATGCGAGGACGGCAGGTGCAGGTACTTCTGCAGCACCTGTTCACGCAGGTCGCGGACCACGCTGCGGCCGGTCTTGGCCAGCGTGTAGTCGCTGACCCAGGTGGCCACGCTGCGCATCAGGAACAGGCCGAGGATGGTCAGCGGCAGGATCACCGCCATGCGCGGCTCGGGGTTGACGAACCCGCGGTTGACCAGCGGCTCCATCAGCTTGGTGAAGTGATAGCCGGCCAGGGCTTCGACCACCATCGCGATGACCGCGCCGATCATGAACACCCAGTAGGTGCGGGTATAGCCCAGCAGACGTTTGTAGATCGGCCACACTGGCGCGTGATGGGAACTCATGGACGCACCTCTGGCGCTGTTGCAATGGCGATACGACGGAAGCCGAGCTGGCCCAGCGCGTCCTGCGCGGTGACCACGGCCTGGTAGGGAGTGCGCGCGTCGGCGCGCAGCAGCACGGTCTGTTCGCGGTCGCTGCCGGCGACGGCGGCGATGGTCTGCTTGACCGACTCGACGTCGCTGCGCAGCACTTCCTGATCGTTGACGAAGTAGCGGCCGTCAGCGTTGATCAGCACGCTCAGCGAGCGCGGCGGCTCGTTGGTCTGCTGCTGGCTGGCGGTCGGCAGCTGCACCTGCAGGGTCGATCGCGCATCGAAGGTGGTGGTGACCACGAAGAAGATGATCAGCACCAGGATGACGTCGATCAGCGGCACCAGGTCGATATGCGGTTCATCCTGGGACCGGTCGTTGCCGATACGCATCGATCAGGCCTTTGCCGTAGCGGCGGAAGACGCGCGCGCAGCGGGGGCCGGGGTCATCACCCCGGGCCGACCGTCCAGCGTATCCAGCAATGCACTGGCCTCCTGCTCCATCTCCACCACGTAGCCGTGGATGCGACCCTTGAAGAAGCGGTGGAACATCAGTGCCGGGATCGCCACGATCATGCCGGTGGCGGTGCACACCAGTGCCTTGCCGATACCGCCGGCAAGCTGGTTCACATCACCCACGCCGTGGTCGAGGATGCCCAGGAACATCTGGATCATGCCGACCACGGTGCCCAGCAGGCCCAGCAACGGGCCGGCCGAGGCGATGGTGCCCAGCGCGTTGAGGAAACGCTCCATGCGATGCACCAGATGGCGACCGGTGTCCTCGATCCGCTCGCGGATCTGGTCGCGTGGGCGGTTGCGCGCTTCCAGTGCGGCGGCAAGCAGGGCGCCCAACGGTGAATTGGCTCGCAGAGTCTGCAGGTGCGCCGGGTCCAGCTTGCCGCGCGCGGCCCAGTTGCGCACCTCCTGGCCCAGGCCAGGCGGTAGCACCTCGTTACGCCGCAAGGACCAGAAACGCTCCAGGACGATCGCCAAAGCCAGTACGCCCAACAGCAGCAGCGGCACCATCGGCCAGCCACCGGCCTTGACCAGTTCCCACACGTTTCAACCCTCCGGCCCAGCGGCCGCTTGTTCGATCGGCGATAGGATAGCAGCCGACCGTGCCCGCCCAGCGGCATCCCACCACCGGGCGGCGTGGATACGCTGTTCACGCAGCTGCAGGCCTTGTGCGCCAAGCCATACGCGGATCGCGCCGGACTCGGCGGTACACAGCACTTCGGCGCCCGCCGCCTGCCAGCGCCGCACCACGTCACGCTTCGGGTGGCCAAAGCGGTTCTGGTGCCCGGCCGAGACCAGCGCCAGCTGCGGCGCCACCGCCTTCACCCAGTCCGACGTGGAACTGCCGCCACTGCCGTGATGGGGCACCAGCACTACGTCCGCACGCAGCCTATCGGCAGCGCCCGCCAGCAGCGCCTGCTCGCCCTGTCGGCCGATGTCACCGGGCAACAGCAGCACCCCGTGCGCGCCAGCAACCCGCAGCACGCAACTGGCTTCGTTGTCGGCGCCCTTCACGCCAACGGCAGGGAACGCCGCGGGCGGATGCAGGACCTGGAAATCGACCCCGTCCCATTGCCAGCGCAGGCCCTGTTGGCAGCGGCCGGCCGTGGTAATCGCGCTGCCCGGTGGAGCCAGTACGTCCAGTCCCGGCAGTTGCTGGCGCAGCGCGGCGAGGTTTCCGCTGTGGTCCAGGTGGTCGTGACTGATCATCACCTGTGTCGGCGGCTCCTGCCCCAACGCCCGCAACATCGGCAGCAGCATCCGTTCCTCGCCCTCACTGCCGGCTGGCGGGCCGACGTCATACCAGAGTGCGTGCCGGGCCGTCCGCAGCAGCACCGCCGCGCCCTGGCCGACATCGTGCACCACCAGCTCCAGCTCACCCTGCTGCGGCCCCGACCGTGCAGGCCACAGCAACGGCAGGCACAGCAGAGAACCGGCCAGCCCGGCCCCGGCACCGCGTGGCAACAACCACCAGAACATCCCCAGCAAGGCCGCCGGCAACGCCCAGGCCGGCCCCTGCGCCAGCCACCACATCGCCTGCGGGTGCTCGGCCAAGGGTTGCAGCAGCTGCCAACTGGCCTCGAACACCCAGGCAGCCGCCCGCCAGGGCCACTGCCCTGCCCCGTCGCGCAGGGCCTCCAGAGCGGTTCCCAGCAGAGCCAAAGGCACCACCAGCAGGCTCCACAGCGGAATGATCGGCAGGTTCACCAGTGGCCCCAGCCGCGCGGTGCCACCGAACAGTGCCACCGCCAGCGGCAGCAGGGCGACGCTGGCTACCCCCTGCCCTGCCAGAGCGCCGCGCAGCATTGCGGCGCGCCCCTTCGGCCGGCCCTGCGGCAGGCACCACAGCAACCACAGCACCCCACCGAAACTGAGCCAGAAGCCCGCAGACAGCACCGACAGCGGTGCCGGCAGCAGCATCGCCAGCGCGGCCAAAGCCAGTCCCTGCGCCACCGTCACCGGACGGCGGACGACGCGTGCCAGGGCCACCACGGCGATCATCAGCGCGGTGCGCACGGTCGGCAGCTCGCCGCCTGCAACAACGGCATAGCCGGATGCTGCCACCGCTGCCGCACACGCCGCCGCCTGCGGTCGTGGCCAGAACCGGGCAAGCCCCGGCCTGGATCGCCAGAGCGCAGAGCACAGCAGCGCTGCGAAGCCAGCGACCAGACCGACATGGAAGCCGGAGATGGCAATCAGGTGGGTCAGGCCCAGCGCGCGCAGCTGTGCCCAGTCGACGTCGGACAGGCCACGGGTATCGCCCAGCGCCAAGGCCTGGATGAACCGCGCCGACGGGTGTGCGACCTGCCTGGCAATGGCGGCACTGGTGCGCTCGCGCCACGCGGGCAATCCATGCGCAGGACGCCGCTGCCGCGTGGAGATCCCATCACGTACGCTGCCGCTGCCAACCAGCCCGCGCAACAGCGCGTGCCGCTCGCCATCGAAGCCTCCCGGGTTGATGCGTGAACGCGGCGGTCGCACGCGCAGCGACAACTGCCAGTCCGCGCCGGCGTGCAGGAGACGCCTCTGATCAACCCCGGCGTCGCTCGCCCTACCCCGGGGCACATGCCAGAGCACCTGCAGCCGCTTTCCACGCAGCGTCGGCATCGCATCGGACGCATCCACCCGGAACTCGAACCGGGTGTATGCAGGCGTTTGCTTCGGCAGGTCGATGACCTGCCCCCGGACGAACACATCCTGTGCGGCAGAACCGGCCGGCAGCTGCGCCTGCAGTGCCCAGCATCCATGGCAGGATGCCCAGGCCAGGCCGAACAGCAGCGCCGCCACCGCGCGTCCGCGCCAGCGCAACACCCAGCCCAACGCGGCCACGACGACCAGCAGGACAGAGACCCACAGCGGCGGCAATGCCGGCAGCAGCACGCAGACCAACGCACCGGCAACCAGAGCGGCGGCGCACGCGGGGCCAAACAGGGGCGACAAGGTCGGTTCGGCAGCCATCGACACAGCGTGCCGAGGCGCGGCCTTGCCCAACCATCAGGCAACGCCGTGTGGCGTTGTCAGCGCCCGACTAGCGACGCACGCTGCCGCGGTGGAAGTTGACCCGGAAGCTGGCGCCGCCGCCGACGGCCTCGCCCACGCTCACCGTGCCGCCGTGGTGCTGCACGATCTCCTTGACCAGATGCAGGCCAAGGCCGCTGCCACTGCCGGCAGCGCGCAGGCGGTGGAACGGCTCGAAGATCGCCTCACGGTCACCGACCGGCACGCCGGCGCCCTGGTCGCTGACTTCCAGCAGGCCCTGCCGGTCCAGGCGCACGCAGATGGTGCCGCGCCCGCCACCATGGACGATGGCGTTGTGCACCAGGTTGGCGATCACCCGCCCCAGGGCGAGGCCATCGCCATGGATCCACACCGGCGTCTCCGGCGCATCCACTTCAAAGCCGTAGCCGGCGCCAACGACCAGAGGCGCAAGGTCGGCGGCCGCTTCGCGCACGACATGCGCCAGGTCCAGGCGCTGCAGCGCTGCGACGTTCCGGTCCAGGCGCTGCAGGTCGAGCAGGTGCTCGGCGACGTTGCCGAGACGGGCGACATCGGTCAGCAGCTGCGATTTGAGCTCCCCCTGCGGCAACTGCGACAAGCGCGCCTGCACCACCGCAATCGGTACCCGCAGCTCATGGGCGGCATCGGCCAGGAATTTATCGCGTGCTGCGTAGCCCTGCTGCACCTTGTCGATCGCATCGTTGAACGCTTCGACCAGAGGCGCTACCTCGGTCGACACCAGCTGCGCGTCCAGCCGCGCACCGGGCTGGCCGATATCCAGCTCCTTGGCCTGCTGCGCGGACCGGCGCACGCCACGCATGGCGCGATGGATCACCGTCGGCATCACCAGCAGCGTGACCACGATCAATGGCAGGAAGAACCACAGGCCGATCAGCCGCAGCACCATCAATGCGCCATCCAGCAGGCCGCCCTTCGGCGCCCCGCCCACCATCACCGTGATGCGGCGGCCGTCTTCATTGCGGATCATCACCCGCGCCACATCCAGGTACGGCGGCACCAGCGAACCCAGCTCGGTGGCACCCAGTGTCGGCAGGCGGGCAAGCAGCGGCGCGTGGATGGCAGGCAGCGTGCCGCGCTGCAGCCATGCACCGCGATCGTCCACCGCCGCGAACCACAGGTTGCCACCGGCACGCGCATCGAGCTTCTGCCAGCGAGCTTCGTCCAGCACCAGCCGGCCGCCTTCGCTGTGCACTGCGTTGGCCGCGCTCTCGGCCATGAACATGTCCATGCCCCAGGTGTCCTTGTCGCCCCAGGTCAGGATCAGCGCGACAACGGCGAACAACACTGTGAAGGCCTGCGCCAGGAACAGCCGCCATGCCAGTCCAAGGGTGATCGAACGGATCGGTCGTGCCATCTCAGGCCTCCGCCAGCAGATAGCCGACGCCGCGGATCACGTGGATCTCCACGCCCGCCCCGGCCTGCTGCAGCGCCTTGCGCAGCTTGGAAATATGCGCGTCGAGCGCGTTGGACTGGATCTCATCATCGAATCCGTACACCGCCGCTTCCAGCGCGCTGCGGGTGACGGTGCGCCCCTGCCGCATCGCCAGCGCCTGCAGCACCAGCACCTGCCGCCGCGGCAGTGCGACCGGCTGGCCCTCCACCTGCGCCTGCAACGATTCGAAATCGAACTCCAGCCGGCCCAGCCGCAACCGGGGGGTCACCATCGCCGACGGTCGACGCGAGACGGCGCGGATGCGCGCCATCAGCTCTTCGATCGCCACCGGCTTGACCAGGTAGTCATCGGCACCCACATCCAGCCCCTCCACCTTGTCCGACAGCCCGCCCTTGGCAGTGAGCATGATCACCGCCAGGTTCGGCCGCAGTGCACGGGCAGTCGCCACAAAACCCACGCCATCACCATCGGGCAGCTGCCGATCGAGCAGCATCAGCTGATGCACCGGCTCACGCAGGGCGAGCGCCGCTTCGGCCAGGCTGCCGACCACGTCGGCGACCACACCCTGGCGCTCAAGCCCGGACTGCAGGGCTCGCGAGAGATCGGGGTCATCTTCGACCAGGAGAATGCGCATCGGGGGCTCGGCAACCGGAAACGGTGCCGATCATAGTGCCTTCGGCGTGCAGGTGGCGGCGGTGCCAGCAGATTGCGGCTGCGCAATGTTCCGACAATGTTGCGCGCGCAGCATGCATCGCCATCCCTGCAACGCACTACATCGATGACCTCACTGCCCCCCGCCCTGCTGCGCCCCCTGCTGTGCATCGTCGTTCTCTCCACGCCGCTGCTGGCCACCGCGCAGGAACAGGCTCCCGGGGTGCAGGCCGGCATCACCTTCGGCGCGACCACTGGCGCCTACGCGCACCATGACGACAAGCCGCTGGTGCTGCCGGCACTGTCCTGGCAGGGCAAGCGCTTCTTCGCCAGCCCCGGTTCGCTTGGCATGAACCTCTACAAGGCCGACGGCCTGCGCCTGTCGGCCGTGGCAACGCCCTACACGTTGCGCTTCAAGACCGACGACGTGAACGATCCGCAGCTGCGCCGCCTGCACAGCCGGCAGATGTCGGCGATGGTCGGCATCAACGCCGACTACAGCGCCGACTGGGGTGCGGTGGCGGCCAGCGTGAAGCGCGAAGTGAGCGGGCACGGCGGCGGTGTTGAATCCAGCCTGCATTACAGCTATCCGATCCAGGCCGGCCGTTTCACCTGGGTGCCGCGCGTGGGCGTGGTGCATTCCAGCGCCCGCCTGCTCGACTACTACTACGGCATCAGCGACGAGGAAGCACTGCGCTCCGGGCTGGCGGCCTACACGCCCGGCAGTGCCACCGCGCCGAGCCTGCAGATCGCGGTCAGCACGCCCCTGGGTACGAAATGGCGCGCAACTGGCGTCGTCGCCAACCAGTGGTTCGGTGATGCCGTCGAAGACAGCCCGATGGCACGGCGCAGCAGCCAGACCTCCGCCTTCATCTCGCTGATGCGCACGTTCTGACCGAACCTGCATCTGCCCCACGGACAGCAAGGATCCCGCATGGCCGCAGTCACCCCCACCGCCGATGCCAACGAGATCCTGCGCGCGCCGGATCTGGACAGCGCCGAACGCGCCTATCTGGGCCTGTTGCCGGACATGGATCATGTGGACGCGTTGACCCGACGTGCACTTGGCCTGTCACGCGCTGCCGATGCTGCGCGCGGATACGCACTGTCGATGACCCTGGTCGGCCTGCGCCTGCAGGAACTGGAGATGGGCGAGCCGTGTGCGGCCGAACATCGCCAGGCGACGCTACGCAGCCTCCGCCAGGCCTTCACTGCGGCCTGAGCGTCCCGTCAGCGGAGGGTCGTCCAGGCCAGCACCGCAGACAGCAGTGCGACCCAGATCACGGCCTTGAAGGTACCTTCCAGCATGTTGCCGCCGAACAGCAGTTCGATGAGCGGGTTCGGCCGGGAAACGGGAGCATGATCACTCATGGTGGCGTCCTGAGGTTTGGGAACTGCATCACCGATGATACAAAAGCTTGACATTGATGTTGCTGTTTCCGGTATGGTCGATGCAACGCGGCGTTCAAGGATGATCGATGCTCAAGCGTGCACTGTTTCCCGTAGTCGCCCTGCTGCTGGCCGCACTGGTCATCGTGCTTTCCTTGCAGAACCGCCAGTTGCGGCAGGTCAACGAGCAGATGGCAGCGCAGCTGCAGCAGACGCAGCTGGATGCGCATGGCCTTGCAACCGGCACCCGGACTGGACAGTTGACCCTGCGGACGACGCAGCAGACCCATGTTGATATCGGCGGCGCGCGCGGCGTGCCGCAGATCCTCTACTTCTTCTCTACCACCTGCCGTTACTGCCTGGCCTCGGCGCCACAATTGCAGCAGATTGCGGCTGCGCGAGGCAATGCCGAGCTGATCGGTATCGGCCTGCCACCGTACGATCAGCTTGCCGACTACGCCGGCAAGCACGCGCTGGCGTTTCCGATCGCCGTGGACGATCAGGGCGAAGTCTCCAAGCGCTACCGTGCCACGCTGACACCGATGCTGATGGTGCTCGCCGCAGACGGCAGCGTTGCCTACAAGCATGTCGGCCAGCTCGACACCGGCACGGTACAGGCCGTCGCCAACGCAATGAATCCGGGAAGCCACATCAACTGAAGGAGATACACATGATCGGGAAGAAAACGCTGTTCTCGTCCGTCGCAGGTATCGTCATCGTTGCTGCAATGTCCTTCGGCGGGGCACAGGCCTTCGCCACGCCGGTGAAGACCGGCTTCGCACCAGGGTGCGTGGATACCCCCGGGTGCATGTTCGGCGGCAATGGCCGCGTCGGCGGCACGCGCATCTGCTGCGTCGCCAACTGATCCCGCTTCGACACCGCCCCGCACGCGGTGATTTCATGTTCCATCGCCATCCCAAGGAGATACACATGATCGGAAAGAGGAAGCTGCTCTCGTCCATTGCCGGCATCGTCGTCGTGGCCGCCATGTCATTCGGTGCCGCGCAGGCCTTCGCGACCACCCCGGCCAAGGCCGGGTTCGCACCGGGTTGTGAGTACACGCCGGGCTGTCCTTACGGCGGCAACGGCCGTTGGAGCGGCGGACGCGTCTGCTGCCAGGTTCCCTGATCCACCCCATCCAGCGCAGGACCTGACTTCGGCTTCCCGGCCACAGCTCCTGCGTGGATGACGCGCCCCGTCTGCACCGGGCGTTGCACCGGGCCGTCCCGTTGGGCGGCCCTTTTTCTGCGCCCCGGATTCATCCATGTAGACGGCCATTGGCACGCGCTTTTCCGGTCTTCGTCGCATGCCGATTTCACAGCGCGGGGCACAGTGCAACGCTGGGCTCCCTTCTCCGGAGCACCGTGCCATGCCGATGCTTGCCCTGCTGCTGTTGATGGTCGGTCTGTGCAATCGCGACGGCGGCACCGGAAGCGATTCGCTGCGGATGCAGATCCTGCAGGCTGACGCCCAACGTGCCGTCCGCGCGCCTGCCACGTCCGGACAGACAGATGGCCAGAGCGTGCAGATCCTGCGCCTGAGTGCGGATCGCGTACTGCAGGTGGCCCACGGTCGCGTGCACGGCGGTGCCCACGGTATACAACGCGGGCAAGCGCACAGCCGGGGACTGCTGCAACTGTGGCAACGCGTGGATGGTCATTGGCAGCTGCAGCGTAGCGCCAGTGTCGAGCAACGCGGTTGACGGTGACAGCCAACCGGCCAGCCTGAAACGAGCGCGGATCGCAGGCACAAAAAAACCGGCCCGGGGCCGGCTTTCATCGTGTCCACCGCTGCTCCGGCCATGCCGGGAACCGGTGGTGGGCGGTACAGGGTTCGAACCTGTGACCCCTACCATGTCAAGGTAGTGCTCTACCGCTGAGCTAACCGCCCAAATATTCCGTGCAGCCCGCAGGCTGGTGCTTCTACGTAAAAACCCGGCGCCAGGGCCGGGCTTTTCATGCTCACGACAGCCCCCGGGGGGACTTCGTGGTGGGCGGTACAGGGTTCGAACCTGTGACCCCTACCATGTCAAGGTAGTGCTCTACCGCTGAGCTAACCGCCCGCTTGTTGCTTCTGCAGCGCCGCGATTGCGTCGGTGCAGGCCGCGTATATTACGGACGACGATGGGCAAGCGCAATACTTTTGTGAAGAAAAGCCGCTTTACCGCGTTCAGCCCAGGCTGGCTTCCTTCAGCTGCCTGATCTGGTCGCGCACCCGGGCGGCATCCTCGAATTCCAGGTCCTTGGCATGCTGGTACATCCGCTGCTCCAGGGCCTTGAGGCGAGCGGCCAGCTGCGCCGGACTGAGCGAACGGTAGTCGACCGTGTCCTCTGCCACCCCGGAACGGCCTTTGCCCTTGCCCTTGCGGGACTCCTTCTCGGCAGCGTCCGAGCGTGCGCCCTCCAGCACGTCGACGATCGGCCGCGCCACGGAGCGCGGAGTGATGCCGTGCTCCAGGTTGTACTCGACCTGCTTGGTGCGGCGGCGGTCGGTCTCATCGATCGCTGCCTGCATCGAACGGGTGATCTTGTCCGCATACAGGATCGCCTTGCCACGCACGTTGCGGGCCGCACGGCCGATGGTCTGGATCAACGAGCCGGTCGAGCGCAGGAAGCCCTCCTTGTCCGCATCCAGGATCGCCACCAGCGAGACCTCGGGCATGTCCAGCCCCTCGCGCAGCAGGTTGATGCCGACCAGCACATCGAACTTGCCCAGACGCAGGTCACGGATGATCTCCACGCGCTCGACGGTATCGATGTCCGAGTGCAGGTAGCGCACGCGGATGCCGTGCTCGGTCAGATACTCGGTGAGGTTCTCGGCCATGCGCTTGGTCAGGGTGGTGACCAGCACGCGGTCGCCGGCCTTGATCCGCTCGTTGGCCTCGCTCATCAGATCATCGACCTGGGTGCCGACCGGGCGGATCTCCACCACAGGGTCGATCAGGCCGGTCGGGCGCACGACCAGTTCGGCAATGTCCTCTCCGGCCTCGCGGAATTCATACGGACCCGGTGTCGCCGACACATAGATGCTGCGCGGGCAGCGCGCCTCCCACTCCTCGAAGCGCAGCGGACGGTTGTCCAGCGCCGACGGCAGGCGGAAGCCGAACTCGACCAGGGTTTCCTTGCGCGACCGGTCCCCCTTGAACATGGCACCGATCTGCGGAATGGTCACGTGCGATTCGTCGATCACCAGTAACGCATCAGCCGGCAGGTAATCGAACAATGTCGGCGGCGGCTCGCCCGCGTTCTTGCCGGTCAAATGCCGCGAGTAATTCTCGATGCCGTTGCAGAACCCTACTTCGGCCATCATCTCGAGGTCGAACTGGGTGCGCTGGGCCAAGCGCTGCGCCTCGACCAGCTTGTTCTGCGCGTACAGCTGCTCCAAGCGCTCCTTCAGCTCCACCTTGATGGTCTCCACCGCCGCCAGCACCCGTTCACGCGTGGTCGCGTAGTGGGTCTTCGGGTACACCGTGAAGCGCATGAGGTTGCGCATCGTCTCGCCGGTGAGCGGATCGAACATCGTGATCTTTTCCACCTCGCCATCGAACAGTTCGATGCGCAGGGCCTCGCTGTCCGATTCCGCCGGGAACACGTCGATCACTTCACCACGCACGCGGAAGGTACCGCGCTGCAGCTCGTATTCGTTACGCGTGTACTGCAGCTGGGTCAGGTGATTGATCAAGTCGCGCTGGTCGATGCGCTCGCCCTTGGACAGGATCAGGCGCAGCGACAGGTAGTCCTCCGGCGCACCCAGGCCGTAGATGGCCGACACGGTCGCCACCACGATCGCATCCGGTCGCGACAGCAGGGTCTTGGTCGCCGCCAGCCGCATCTGTTCGATGTGCTCGTTGATCGAACTGTCCTTCTCGATGAAGGTGTCCGACGACGGTACGTAGGCTTCCGGCTGGTAGTAGTCGTAATAGCTGACGAAGTACTCCACCGCGTTGTGCGGGAAGAACGCCTTGAACTCACCGTACAGCTGCGCCGCCAGGGTCTTGTTCGGCGCCATGATCAGCGTCGGCTTCTGCACCTGCTGGATGACGTTGGCGATGGTGTAGGTCTTGCCCGAGCCGGTCACGCCCAGCAGGGTCTGCTTGGCGACGCCGGCCTCGAAATTGCTGGTCAGCTTGGCGATGGCATCGGGCTGGTCTCCCGCCGGCGAATACGGCGAGACAAGTTGAAAACTGTCGCTCATGGTGTTGCCAGGTCTCGGGGGAAGTAAGTATAGGGGGCGTCCGGTGACGGTCGGCTGATGGAGACTCTGATTCAGGAAACGGCATGCACCGATAGCGGAACCCGGCGGCGCAGCAGAGGCTGGACATCCGCCCGTCCATGGAGCATGCCATGCAACCATCCCGGCTTCGCGGTCACACCCTCACGGAAATACTGGTCGCTGTTGCCGTCCTGGCAATTCTCGCTGGCCTGGCGTTCGCTCCGGCCAGCGACATGCTGGATCGCCTGCGATCGGATCAGTTGCGGCTGCAGCTGCATGGCGCGATGAATCTGGCACGCAGCACTGCACTTGACCGTCGCCAGGCCGTCGTGGCCTGTCCCAGCGACGACGGACACACCTGCGGAGATGACTGGGGCCGCGGCTGGTTACTCCTTCCGGAGCGCTGGCGCGGCGCAGAAGTGTCGGCGCCCGAACCACTGGCCGCCAGGGTCCTGGACAGCCACTACTCACTGAGCGCGTTCGCCACCCATGGACGCCCACAGATCGTCTTTCGCGCGAACGGACGCAGTGCCGGCAGCAACACCCGCATCGTCATCTGCCAGCGTGGGCAGATGCGTGCAGAAGTCGTGGTCAGCAATACCGGACGCGTACGCTCGCTACGCTCAACCGGACAGGCACCTTGTTGAACTGCGTCGCTCACAACCTGCAATCGCGTGCTCGCAGAAAAGCAGAAGCCGCGATTTCTCGCGGCTTCTGCAGGATCTGGCGCCCGAAGTTGGACTCGAACCAACGACCCCCTGATTAACAGTCAAGTGCTCTAACCGGCTGAGCTATTCGGGCGGGGACGCGCATTCTAGTAGCTGCTTCACAGAGATGCAACACCCCGCCCAGTCATCACCAACAGCCGGCCACCGTCGACGCGGCGGGCGTCTTCACATTGGCCTGGTTGACGGTGAGCGTGCCGCATTTGTCCTTGGTCTGCGTGCCCTGGGGAGCCGCCGTCAGCGTGAACGTGCCCTGGGCTGCCTGGATGCTGATGGTGTAGTACGCAGTTCCGCCTTCGCGCGGCGACTGGATCGAGGTCGCACCATTGCTGAAACGGAAATTGGCATACGTGTTGTTGGTGGTGTGCGAGCGCTCGGCCGTCTGCGCGTATTCCACCAGATCCGCCTTGGCCTGCGCCCTGCGCGACTTCCGTACCTGGTCGGTGTAGGACGGATAGGCCACTGCTGCCAGGATGGCCACCACGGCCACCACGATCATCAGCTCGACCAGGGTGAATCCGGGCGCGCGCGCCAGCAGCGAACGGGGGCCCGGCGTCCGGGAAAGGCTTGGTGACATCTCGGGAGTCTCCATTGCTTACTGGATCTGGCGCCAGGACTGGCGGCCACAGGGATACGGCACATACAGGGGGGGAGCACCGGAAACGCTGACGGCCATCCAGCAGCCCGCTCCCGGCGGCACACCCGGAACCTCGGCGCCACTGCCCGGATTGCTGGGCGGCTGCAGACGCGGTACGACGGACACGCCCACGTCCTTGATCGGTGCGGTACCCGAGGTTGCCAACGCGATCGCTGCAGTGCCCGAGGCAGCCGAGGTGCCCGTTGGCGATCCCGACCGGGCACCGGAAAGCGCGGCGATGCCACTGCGGGGATTCAGCCCGAACAGCCAGTTCGCACCCGAGGTACTGCAGCCGCTGGTGACTTCCTGAGGCGCATAGGTCGGGATGAACAGGATGCCCGACGCCAGTTCGGGGTAGCCGACCGAACGTTCACCGGCCGGAAGATCCACATACCAGCCGACCGACCCCGTCGGCCGCGTGCCCACCTGCAGCGTTCGTGAGCTGCCGCTGGTCACTACGGAATTGGACGTCAGGTTGGCGCGGGTCAGCGTCGTGGTCACCACGCCATTGACCCGGTCGTTGAACCCATAAAGGCTCTGGGTCTGCGTATAGGACGCCGGCAGGGTGTCATCGTTGAACGAGAAGCTACCGGTACCGAACATCACCAGCACGCCCCCCGCTTCACCCGACGCCACCTGCAGGCCGCCGGTGATGGGCTGGCGATAGGTCGAGCCGTTCTCTTGGAAGGTACCGGTGGTGAATACCGGCACGGTCACCGACGTGGCACTGGAGAGCAGATCGAATTTCCACACCGCCCCCTTCAGGTCCGCCGCATACACGGTATCGGCATACCCATCACGCACCCGCGCCGGCGCACCCGTTGCGGGATCGGTGACCAGATTGTTGACACGATCAAGCACAACGATGTTGCCAAGGCCGTTGCGCCCGGCAATCGTCGAGTTGGCTTCGCTGGCCTCGATCATGCGCACCGTGGGCGCGCCGGTGCCGATGTCGACCACGAACAGCACCGCTTTGCCACTCGCACTGGAATAGCCGTTGCCGAAGATCGCCTTCCAGCTGACCGTGCCATCGGCTGCACGCACCGGCACGATCACCGGCTTGCCCAGAACGTGGCCGATGTTGGCGCGGACGGCCGCATCACCTGCCAGATCGTTGATCTCCCACAGGCGATTGCCGGCCGCGAAGCTGCCAGGCGTGGTCACATCCAGCGCGAACACACCGCGGCCGCCGGCGCCGGTACTGCCAACCAGCGTCGTGTGCCAGGACGTGCCATAGAAAGTATCGCCAACGGTCAGCGGTCCATCGACGAAGTACTTGTGGACGAACGGCTGCGCGTACTTCTTGGTCGGGTCATACGGCAGCAGCAGGTTGCCCATGTGCCCGTAAGACGTGGCGGGAATGTAGCCGAACAGCTCGCGGCCGCCATTACCGCCAACGGTACCGGTCGCGTCCATGCCGCCATCAAAGGCGTGCAGCATGCCGTCATTCGCACCTGCATAGACCACGTAGCGATTGTTGGCACGCTTGGAGTTCAGGTAGGTGATGTAGCTGGACGCCAGCGCACCACCCAGCGCGCGGTAGCCAAAGTCGTCGACCGGAGCGCTGATAACCGGGGTGGAGTTGACGATGTCGCCCAACACGGTGGTGCGGTCGCGCAGCTTGCCGTTATTGCGTACCTCGCCCGAGGTATCACCCAGAAGATAACTCGCTGCGGACGCCGCAGTGGCGCCCAACGCCGTCAGGTTGGCCGTCGTACAGATCGACTGTGACGGATACAGGCTGCTTGACAGCCCACACAGCCCCGCCAGCGTTACCGTGCTGGCGTCGAACCTGCGCACGCTGCTGCCATCGTTGAAATACACATTCCGTGCGGTGGCTGCCGGAATCTGCGCACTGGCCTCCCACAACGTCGAATACTGCGCCTCACGGGTGGTCGGATTCACCGACACGCTGCTTGCCGTCAGGCGGCTGTACCAGTCCGTGCCATTGTTCTGTACGTCGTACATCGGCGCGACCGTCAGCGAACCGGCGCCGATGCGCGCACCACTGAGGGCGAACGTACCCGATGGCGAAGAACCCGAACCGACCGCCGAGAGCACACGGCGCATTGCGTCGGTCACATCCGAGGGGGTCTTCGCGTTGATGAATTCACCACGGCTGTTGATCGCTGCATGCCACAGTTCGTCGATCACGCGACCGTCGTCGTCACTGAGCGGATCGCCATTGGCATTCCAGCTTGGCGGGTTGGCATAAGGATCGGTGGTCGCGGCCTGGTTGACCTCATAGATAAGGCCCTGCGCACCGAGAGTGACGCCGTAGAAATTCATGTGCAGGTTGGTCTGGCAGTCCAGGCGCTTCCAGTCCGGCGACGTCTGGCTGAGCGATTTGCATTGCTCAGGCACCGGCACAAGCCCGGCCGGAAAACTCGTACCAGAACGGAGCGGTGTGGAGGGCCCTGCATAGTAGGACGCGGCAATATCGGCGATGGTGTTGCTGTAGCCATCAGCAAAGGGCGCACCGGGGAAGTGGGTCCCGCCGGCCGAGTCAGCGTTGCCGTAGCCACCAGCCGAATTGTTGATGTTGGTGTAGCCGTCGGTGAACAGCATCCCGCCATTCTTCTGGCAGGCACGGATCACCGGCGCACCGGCATCGGTACGTCGGAATTGCTCGCCCAGGAAGGCCACGGCCTGCCGGTTCGGCGTGCCACCATTGGGCTTGAGCCGGTAGATCTGCCCGAACAGGTCCGGACGCTGGGTCGCGACGTCGTACATCGTCACGTTCTGGCGGTTGTTGATGGTGAAGTAGCCCACCCGCATGTTCTCCACGCCGAACATGGCATGCGAAGACGACCCCACCATCGACAGAATACGGTTGCGGTGGTACTGGAACCAGTTGGCGAAGTTTTTCTGCGCATCCGCCAGCTGCGCGGTGTTGGCTCCGTAGTTCTCCGGCAGGATCTGGTACCGGCGCATGTTGCAGCCGGGGCCACACGCATCCCTGATTACCGGCCGGTTGGCATCGCTGGTGAGATAGCCTGCGGGCGCGGCCTGATCGGCCGGCAGATAGAAGGTGGCTGGCACGTAGGCAATCTGCACCGTGCAGTCCGCACGCACCGTCACATCACTGCCCAGGTTGGTCCAGTTGTTGCTGGAACTGGGCAGGCCATTGCTGGTGTTCGAATTGCAGGTGCGGCCACTGGAACGGTAGCGGGTACCGGACGGAATGATCATGCCGCTCAGGAACTGGAAGGCCTCACCGTTGACCTGCCGGTAGGCAAGGTCGTACACCGTGTTGTAGCCCGTGTAGAAATCACTGCCATACACCGTCGAATCACGCGGATCCACGCGCGCGGCGCCGAAGGCGGCATTGGGCCACAGAGTCAGGCCGTTGGCATCACGCTGCGGCAGACTCCACGGGTCATACTTCACCGCCGGATTGTAGTAGCCGGCGTTGTAGGTCGGCGAGCGGGCAAAACCGAATGCATCGATTGGCGGAATGGCACGCCCGGGCGTGTAGGACGTATTGAAGCCCGAATGCGGGAACAGGTACAGATAGCAGTCGGTGGAGCTGTTCGAACAGCCCTCGCCCACATTGTAGAACACGCCGGCCGAGCTGAAGAAGCTGCTGCCGTTCCACTGCATCCGGCCATCGCCGCCACGGAAGATGCGCTCGAAGGTCATCGAGTTGGAGTCATCCACCGCCATGATGAAGGCTGGCTGGATCGAGGTCGTGTTGTTCAGCGGTGCCTGCGCCAGGTCGCCCTGCCCTTGTGCGGCCAGCAGGTTGTAGGCGAAGTAGCCACCGGCACCAAGCATGGCGAGCGCGGACGCGGCGATGATCCGGGAAGTGCGACGGGACATGCCGGCGGCCTCAGAGCTTGAAGATGGTATCGACCGATGCCGTGGACGAGGAGTCCGTCGGGGTATCGGTGGCGAAGGTGGTGATCTGGTAGATCGGCGTGACCGGGTCCAGCGGCTTGCCCATTGACAGGGACCCGGCGCCGATGACGCACGAATCGATGCGGCGGACATTGACTGCCTGGGCAGTCGTCAACGGGCGCGCGCGCCCCCAGGCCACCGGATCAAAGGCGATGTCGCAGTTTTCCTGGATGTCGGTCGCCACCAGGGGGGCGTTGCTGGGAGCAGCTGTTCGGTTGGCGATGCTCTCGATGGCCATCTCGCTACGCCGGGTCACACCTTCCGCGTTCTGGAACGCGACGTTGGTTGCACGGTAATTGGCGGCCATCTTTTCCTGCATGCCTGCCACCTGCATGCCGGCGATGCCGATCAGCGCCAGCAGAATCAGCATGATCAGCGCCACATACAGCACGGCACCACGCTGTTGCCGCGGCATCGGGCGCATACGGGGTCGAGTGTTCATGGCATCAGTTTCCGAAGAGGCGATTGCGCAGGGCGATGGTGGATTCGTAGGTGGCGCGATACCGCGTATCACTCTGCGCGGCTGGCGCGAAACCTACGCCCAGTGCGCGCGGATAGTTGACCGCGGCAGTCGGTGCTTCAGCCTGCGAGGGCTGCGGACTACGGGCCAGGATGCCGACCTGCACTTGGCCGACACGTCGCCACTGTCCGGCGCCGCTGGCATCGGCGTCGGTGGTCACGCCGCTGGCAATGGCCTGCGTAGTGATGTTGCCGGTCGGCGGCGAGGCTGATGTGATGGCAGCATTGCTGTCCAGTCCGAACAACAGTTGCATGCTCTCGATGCCTTCAACGAGTTCTTCGGCCGCGCTGTACCCGTTGTTGCCGTCGGAACGAGCGCGCATCAACGCCGGCTCACCGGTGGTGCCCGAGGTCCCCACGAAGTACACCACCGATTCGGCCCGGTAGATCATGGTCTGCCCGGTGGGCTGCACCGTGTAGCGGTTGAGGTTGGAGCCTGCGGCCGTGACTTTTCCTGCGGTGTAGGTGCCCTTGAACACATTGACGTGGCTGCAGTCGGCCACACCAAACAGATTGGGGGTGCTGACGCCGCCCTCAAGCAGGCGCGTCCCGGCGGCGCTGTCGAAGCCGACCACGCTGTTGGCGCTCGGCAGCAGCGAGGTCACCGGCACACCTTCGCTGGCCAGGTAGCGCAACACCAGGATGTCGCTGCCACCACGCGGCTTGAGTGCGCTGATCGCTGCAGGCAGGCCAGTGGGTGTCGCCCAGCCGGCGCCAAGGGTCAGCGTGGCCCCCGGGGAGGTGCCGGGCGCTTCATAACCCTGGATGCTGACGCTGAAATCCAGCGGGTGCCCCGAGCCGGTGGCCGCGCCGGTGTCGACCGTGGGATCGCCCTCACCGCGGACAAAATGGGCCTGGTCATTCACGCAGCCGAAATGGCCGGCCATGCGGATGTCACGCTGCAGGAACTCCAGCGCAAAGCGGCCATTCTCCTGGGCACGGGCGTTGCCTTCAGCCAGCCGCGACGCGACGCGGGAAGCAAGAAACACCTGCACCACACCCAGCATCAGTACCAGGCCGATGACCATGGCCACCATCATTTCGATGAGCGAGAGGCCAGCGGCATAGCGGCGGAATGAAAGAGAGGCGCTCATAGCTGCGACACCAGGGTGAAGGTGGTCTGTGCATCCGGATTCCGGGGATCCCAGCGCTGGTCCCCCCAGGTGATGCCAACCGTTACCCGTCCATTGGCATTCTGCACGGTGGCGCTTGCACCTTCGCCCAGCGCCTGCACGACCTGGCACTGCCAGCGGGTGATGTTGCTGGCCACTCCCTGGCCGTCGCCCAGGACTCGGGTGCAGCTGCTGGCCTTGATCGAATTGGCCGCGAATGTCGCATTGGTGTACCAACCGGCCTGGTAGCGGTTGCTGCGCATCTGGTCGAGCAGGTCGTAAGCCAGGTTGGTTGCCTGGGTGCGGTAGTTGGAGCTCTGCACGAAACGCACGTTCATGGTCTGCAGCAGGGCGAAGCCCAGCAGGCCGAAAGCGAGCACGAGGATGGCGATCAGCACTTCAAGCAGGCTGAAACCCGATTGTCGCTGCGAAAATGAAGGAAGACGACGGGTCATTGGCAGGCCGCCTTGGTGGAAGTGATCTGGCCCGCCGCGTTGACGGTCAGGGTACGGCGGAGAGTCTCGCCGCCGCACTTGACCGGCTGCAGCACGATCTCCTGGGCGGTAGCCGCGCGGCGTCGACCCCGATTGTCGAAACTGACCACGGCACCGGGGCCGGTGACAGTGACCGAATCGGCACTGACGGCTACGAAACGAAGCACGACCTCATCGTTGCCCTTGCTGCCATCGCCGTTGACGTCGGCCCATGCCAGCAGACCCGAGGACCAGGAATTGTCGCAGCTGGTGCCGTTGGAGCTGCCGCAGATGCCGCCCCCCCTCTTGTTACGCACCGCTTCACTGCGGGCGAGCGACAGCAGGCCGGTGATCTCATTGCCAGCAGTAGCGATCCGGTTGGAGCGGATCGTGCTTTGGAAGCTCGGAAACGCAATGGTTCCGAGAATGGCGACCACCGCAATGGTGACCATCAACTCGACCAGCGTGAAGCCGTTGGAACGGCGGAAGTACATTGGACGCTCCCCAGCGTGTTGGTGGCCACGATGGCGCACCGGCCTGCCGCCGGCAAGCGGCGGCAGGATGAACGGTCAGATCCGGGCGACGGGCGTCAAACCCTTGACATCCCGCCCTCCCCCACCGGTCCGGCGCGGTCCCCGCCGCGCCGTCCAGCCACCCTCGCCTCGCTTACGCCAGCACCTGGTAGCAGGGCTGGTATTCGCCGGAGATCTTCATCCGGCGCTGCTCGACGAAGGCACGCAGCAGCGCGTCCAGGGCCTGCATCATGTCCGGGTCGCCATGGATCTGGAACGGCCCGAACTCCTCGATGCGGCGCATGCCGTCTTCCTTCACGTTGCCGGCGACGATGCCCGAGAAGGCCCGGCGCAGGTCGGCTGCCAGCGCATGCGGGGCACGTCCGTGGTGCAGGTCCAGCGCCGCCATCGCTTCGTGGGTCGGCACGAACGGCTGCTGGTATTCCCACGGAATCTCGATGGACCAGTTGAAGAAGAACGAATCCTTCTGCGCCAGGCGATGCTCGCGCACGCGCTTGATGCCGGCCGACATCTTCTTGGCCACCGCCACCGGGTCGCCGATGACGATTTCGTAGCGCTCGGCCGCGGCGTCGCCCAGGGTCAGGCGGATGAAGCGGTCGATCTGCTCGAAGTACGGCGCAGCGACGGTCGGGCCGGTCAGGATCAGCGGGAACGGTAGGTCCTTGTTCTCCTCGCGCAGCAGGATGCCCAGCAGATACAGGATCTCCTCGGCGGTACCCACGCCACCGGCGAACACAATGATGCCGTGGCCGATGCGGACGAAGGCTTCAAGGCGCTTCTCGATGTCCGGCATGATCACCAGGTGGTTGACGATCGGGTTCGGCGACTCGGCGGCGATGATGCCCGGCTCGGTCAGGCCGATGTAGCGCGTCACGGTCCGGCGCTGCTTGGCGTGGGCGATGGTGGCGCCCTTCATCGGGCCCTTCATCGCGCCCGGGCCGCAGCCGGTGCAGATGTCCAGGCCACGCAGGCCCAGCTCGTAACCGACCTGCTTGGTATACAGATACTCGTCGCGCGAAATCGAGTGGCCGCCCCAGCAGACCACCAGGTTCGGATCACCCGGGTTGAGGATGCGCGCATTGCGCAGCAGCCCGAACACCGCATTGGTGATGCCCTCGGACGACTCCAGCTCGGCCGCGTAGGCCGGGCCCATCTCGATCGCCATGTACGCCAGGTCACGGACCACCGCGAACAGCAGCTCGGCCACGCCGCGGATGATCTCGCCATCGACGAATGCCATCGCCGGCGCATTGGCCAGGTCGATGCGCACGCCGCGATCCTGCTGTGCGACCTGGATATCAAAATCGGGGTAAAGATCGCGCGCGGCGCGCGGATCATCGGAGGCACTGCCACTGGTCAGCACGGCCAGCGCGCAGCGGCGCAGCAGCTCGTGCATGCCACCACTGGAGGCGTCGCGCAGGCGCGCAACCTCGGCCCGCGACAGCACATCCAGGCCACCACGCGGGTAGATCCGCGCGTCCTGCACCGGCAGCGTCCGCGCTGCCTTCTCATTCGTTGTCATATCCACTTTTCTGCTTCCTTTAAGGTGTCCGACTGTACTGCCGCCCCCTTAAAAAGCAAAACGGCCGGGAAGCCCGACCGTTGGATAGGTGCGTCCCGCGTTCGCCGCTCCGGGACCGCTTCGGCGGCATCTGCGCCGCGCACGTGTCTGGATGCTACGCCTATGCACAACCTCCCGCAAGGACTTTCGCCTGAACGGAAAACGGCCAGGTTTCCCCGGCCGTTTCCCTTCACTGCATCAATCTCTGACGGATCAGAACTTGTACTTCAGGGTCAGCTGCATCGACCAGCGCGACACACCGGTGTTGCCCTTGTCGTTGTTGTTTTCCTGGATGGTCGGGGTATCGGTGGCGCCGGTGAAGTTGTAGATGTACTTTCCGGTTGCCGGATCGATGCCTGCGTAGCTGGCCACGCGGGAGGTGGAGTTGAAACCGTAATCTTCAATACGGCCCCACTTCTTGTTGAGCAGGTTGCCGACATTCATGATGTCCAGCGCCAGCTCACCCTTGTGCTCCTTCACGAAGCCCGGGAATTCCTGGGCGATGTGCAGGTCGAAGCTGTTCACCCACTTGGTACGGAAGGCGTTTGCCGGAGCAATCTCGCCGCGATACTTCTCCAGCTGCGGGTTGGCGGCAAGCCAGTCGAAGAAGGCCTTCTCCATCGCCGCACCACCGGTGAACTTGACGTCGCCCGGGCCGTTCGGCACGTAGAACAGGTCGTTGAAGTAACCGGCGCCAGTGGTGGCGGCGGCATCGCCGTTCATGTCGTTGTAGTAGATGTAGCTGAACGGGCGACCCGAACGACCTTCGTAGAACAGGCCCACGGTGGTGTTGTAGTTGCCGAAGAACGCCTTCTTCCAGTTGATCGAACCGGTCACGCGGTCCTTGATCGCGTAGCGCGAATCATAGGCCACGTTCTCGTTGGCGGTACCGATCAGGGTGCTGCCCCAGTTGGAGGTGTTCTGCGAGCTGGTCAGCGGGCTGACTTCCTTCGCGGCGGTGTAGGTGTAGGCCAGCGACCAGCCCCAGTTCTCGGTCAGCGGCTTGTTGAGGCCGACGGTGAACTGACGGCTGCTGCCCTTGTCGGTGTTCTTCATGAGCAGCACGTCGCCCATGTCAGAGGGACGATTGAACTTGCCGCCTGCACCGTTGCTGCCTTCGCGGATCGAGCAGTTGGTGCCAGCGCACGGCACGTAGCCTGCGTCATTCCAGTACAGCTCACGACCGTCCTGGCCGATGCGGGTGTACGACGGGCCACCGGCGTTCTTGTACAGGTCCAGGCGCTCGAAGTAGATGCCGCTCTTGACCTTGGTGTACAGGAACTCAGCCGACGCGACGATGCCATACCACGGCAGCTCGTGATCGAAGGCGATGTTCGACTTCCACACCGACGGCAGCTTCAGGTCAGGCGCGGCGATGTCCACATTCTGACGAGCACCAGCACCTGCTGCCGGAATGTACGGCGGATTGGTGTTCGGGGTGAAGATGCCGGTCTGGTTACGAACGGTGTATTCGGTGTAGTTCAAGCCGGTGTTCTGGTAGGCACCTGCCAGCCACACGTTCGGGGCCGCGCCACCGAACAGGCCCACGCCGCCGCGCAGCTGGGTCGGGCGATCGCTGTCGAAGGTGTAGTTGAAGCCGAAGCGCGGCTGCACCAGCTTGCTGTCAGGCAGCTGGGTGTTGTCGTAGCCGTACAGTTCCATGATGCGCGGGTTGTACAGCTTCTGCGTGCCGAAGTCCGGCATGTCGACGCGAACGCCGGCCTGCAGGGTCAGGTTGCTGTTGACCGCCCAGCTGTCCTGGATGAACAGGCCGGTGTTCTTCAGCGTGTACTTGGCCGGGATGTCGTCGTAGCTGCCGCCGGCGCGCGGCGCACGCACAACGTACTGGTTGACGCGACCTGCAGCGAAATCGCTGAGGTTGTTGAACACATATGCGCCGTTGACGTTGCGGCCGTAGTAGTTCATCAGGTCGTTGTCGGAGTAGTCGAAGCCGAACTTGACGGTGTGGTCGCCGACGTACCAGGTGGCGGCACCGAAGGCGCTCAGCTCCTTGCTCTCGACCGCGTTGACATGCGAATTCTGCTCGGTACCGAAGTACAGCGAGTCATTGCCGCTGGCGCCAAAACCACGGACCTGAATCTGCGGCAGGCTCGAGGGCGTGGTGCGGATCGAGGTGTATTCCTTGTGCGAGATCTTGAACTCGGTCGAGAAGTTCTCGGACCAGTCACTGAACAGTTCGCCCATCCAGGATTCGTAGGTCTTCGGCTGCTGGTACCAGAAGCTGCTCAGCGAGACCGCGCTGTTGCTGATCTGCGGGAAGCGGACAACATTCTGCTCGAGCTTGTTGTAACGCACCGCGGCACGGTGGTTCTCGTTGATGTTCCAGTCGATCTTCAGCGCATACTCTTCGACTTCGGTCTTGTTGGCCGGTGCGTTGAGCGAACCTGCGTCGAAGCCGTAACCGGTGGCGATCTGCTGCGCACGGGCGATGTCGGCATCGGTGATGGTGCCCTTGCCGTACGGCGAATCGGTCAGGCTGACGCCCGGGGCCGAACGCTCCATCTTTTCGTAGTTGGCGAAGAAGAACAGCTTGTCCTTGACGATCGGACCGCCGAAGGTCATGCCGTAGGTCTTTTCGTCATCAAAACCGTTGAAGCGGACGCCATCCAGGTTCTTGCGGACCATGTCCTTGTCGCGGTACGCGTAGTACACGGTGCCGCCGAAGTTGTTGGTACCCGACTTGGTCACCGCATTGATCACCGCGCCCGTACCGCCGGCAATGGTGGTGTCGTAGTTGGCGATGTCGATGTTGATTTCCTGGATCGCATCCATCGACACCGGCTGACGCTCGGTCGGCAGGTTGTTGGATTCCAGGCCGAACGGATCGCCGGCACCGATGCCATCGATGCGGATCGCGTTGTAACGGGTGTTCTGGCCACCGACCGAGATCGCACCGTCGGCCTTGCTGACCTGCGAGATGCGCGGATCGAGGCGGATGTAATCCTGGATGTTGCGGTTCACCGACGGCAGCGACTCCAGCGTTTCGCGGTTGACGTTGGTGCCGGTGCCCATCTTGTAGGCGCTGAACAGGTCGCTGCCCACTGCGGCTGCCACGACCTGGACGGCATCCAGATTGGTGGCGGCAACATCGCCGGCCAGATTGGCGTTGACCGTGTTGACCTGGTTCAGGTTGAGGTACACGCCCTCTTCGGTCTTGGTGCCCTCACCCGGCTTGGTGATGGTGATGGTGTACGGACCACCCACGCGCAGGCCGCGCGCGTTGTAACGACCCGACGCATCGGTGGTCGCGCGCGAAACAGTGCCCGACTCGGTGTGGGTGATGGTGACTTCAGCACCGGCCACGGGGGTGCCCGCGTTGGACACGACCTGGCCGCCGACACCGGCAGAGGTGCTCTGGGCGAAGGCGGGAGCGGCGGCGAGCGCAGCCACGAGACCAAGGGTGAGCTTGGACATCCGGAATGGGTGAGTCATTGTTCGGTAGCCTCGATGCGAGTTGGCGATGGCGGAAAAAAAGCGCATCCGAGCAGCCTTGCGGGCGGCTGTCCGGACATTTATCTGGGGTTCCCTACCGTGAACGGCAGCTGCCGCAACGGTTAACACTAGATTAACACGCTACGCTTTCAATGTGACGGTTGTGCGACAAACGGCACCGGATCGCAACGCTATCGTGACGGAATCTTCATTCCGCTTTACGGACGTCTTCACTCGCCGATGGCGGATTGCCCGCATCAAGCACCTGCCCGCGCCACGCCAGTCCGGCGGCGGACAACAGGGTCACGGCCGCTGCAGCGGCCGCCTCCGGACCACATGCGGCCGGATCCTGGTCGATCGAATAGGCCCGCGCCCGCAGGGCGGTGCGCAAGGGGCCGGGATACAGGCCACTGACCCGCACCGGGCTGCGGGCCAGCTCGTCATGCAGGCTGCCGATCAGCCCTCGCAGGCCGTGCTGGGCAGCACCGTAGCCGCCCCAATACGCCTGCGCTACCCGTTCGGGGGCATCGACGGTGAACACCAGCGCCGCGTCTTCACGCTGGCGCAGCAACGGCAGGCAGGCCTGGGCCAGCCAGGCCGGGGCGGTCAGGGTGACATGCACGGCGCGGGCGAAGCTGGCCGGGTCGGCCAGCTCGAACGGGGTCAGGCCAGGAAAATGCGCTGCACAGACCAGCAGGCCGTCAAGGCGCCCCAGCTCCTGCGCCACCGCCTGGGCAAGTTCGGCATAGTCGTCGGGGTCAGCACCTTCCAGGTCCAACGGGTACAACAGGGGCTCCGGCCCGACCGCCTGCACCTGGGCGTAGACCCGGTCCAGCCTTCGTGGTTTGCGCCCAAGCAGGACCACGGTCGCCCCCGCCTCAGCGGCTGCAACAGCGGCAGCGCTGCCCAGCCCGCCGCCCGCACCAGCAATGAGCACCACGCGGCCCTGCAACGGACGGCCATCGAGCGCCCCGTCTGCCGGTGACGTCGATGGCCAGGCGCTCATCCCTGTGCGGCCTCTTCGACGATGCGCTTGAGCTCGCCGGCTTCGAACAGTTCCATGACGATGTCGCAGCCGCCGATCAACTCGCCGTTGATGAACAGCTGCGGGAAGGTGGGCAGATTGGAGAAGCGCGGCAGATTGGCGCGGATCTCCGGCTCTTCCAGCACATTGACCGTGCGCAGTGCGACGGCGCCTGCGGCCATCAGCGCCTGCACGGCACGGCTGGAATAGCCGCACATGGGGTACTGCGGGGTGCCCTTCATGAACAGCACGAGCGGGTAACGATCCACCTCGGCCTGGATTTGCTGCATTACCGCCACACCTCACTCCTTGCTTCGCCGGACAAACCAACCGCGATGGTCGGCTAGACTGCCCACGGTAGCCGCCATTGTAAGCCGATGGTACCGGCTGCCGCCGCCCCCTGGCCACGAACCTGTCCATGCCCGTCGAACTGCCCGCCCTGCCCTACCTGCCCTCATCCCTGCAGCCGCACCTGTCGGCACAGACCGTGGAACTGCATCACGGTCGCCACCATCGCACCTACATCGAGGCGGTCAATGCCGCCATCGTCGGCACCGAATGGGAAGAAGCCACGCTGGAGGACATCGTCCGCCACGCCCAGGGCGCGCTGTTCGATGCCGCCGCACAGGCCTGGAACCACGGCTTCTACTGGCAGTGCCTGCGCCCGCGCGGCGGTGGCGAGCCACAGGGCCGCCTTGGCGAGCTGGTCAAGCGCCAGTTCGGCGACGGCCAGCGCCTGCGCGAGGAGTTCAATCGAACCGCGCTCGGCCTGTTCGGCTCCGGCTGGGTGTGGCTGGTACAGCACCCCGGTGGTCAGCTTGGCCTGCAGGCCACCCGCAATGCGGGCACGCCGTTGACCGGCGACAGCACGCCACTGCTGTGTTGCGACGTGTGGGAGCACGCCTACTACACCGACTACCAGAATGATCGTGCGCGTTATCTGCAGGCATTCTGGCAACTGGTGAACTGGGAGTTCGCCGAGAGCCAACTGCGCTGAGACCGACGGGCATCCGCCGGGCATGGCCCGGCGCTACCGGCATCAGGCCAGACCTGGTGGGCGTTATCTGCAGGCGTTCTGGCACCTGGTGAACTGGGAGTTCGCCGAAAGCCAGCTGCGCTGAGACCGACAGGCATCCGCCGGGCATGGCCCGGCGCTACCGGCATCACGCCAGGCCTGGTAGATGCCCAGCTTGGTGGGCGTTGCCGGCCAGCGGCCGGCAGCACCTTGGTCAGCGGTTGCGCAGCGCGTGCACCGCGGGGGCTACCTGGGCCTGGCGGTCGAGCTCAAGGCCCACCTGCTCCAGCGCATCGGCCAGTGCATCGGCATCATCATCGCGCAGGGTGGCGTGACCCACCTTGCGGCCGTCTCGCGATTCCTTGCCGTAATCGTGCCAATGGCCACTGGCCTGCTGCAGCACCGGCGTCGGGTCGGGCATCGCCCCCAGCCAGTTCAGCATGCAGGCATGGCCGAGCATGCGGGTACTGCCCAGCGGCAGGCCAAGCACCGCACGCAGGTGGTTCTCGAACTGCGAGGTCTCGCTGCCTTCGATGGTCCAGTGACCGGAGTTGTGCACACGCGGCGCCATCTCGTTGGCCAGCAGCTCGCCATCGCGACAGAACAGTTCCAGCGCGAACACGCCGACGTACTGCAGGTGTTCGGCGACGCGACGGGCATAGCCGATCGCCGCCTGCTGCTCGGCGTCGGACAGCACCGCCGGTGCCACGCTGGCCGACAGCACACCGTCGACATGCCAGTTGCCCGTAACCGGCCAGGCCTGGAAGCTGCCATCGCGGCCGCGCACGGCGACCACGCTGACTTCGCGCTGGAAGGCCACGAAGCTCTCCAGGATCAGGCCGGTGCGCTCGACCTGCGCACCCAGCGCATCCCACGCGGCATCGATGTCGGCTTCGCTGCGCAGACGGAACTGGCCCTTGCCGTCGTAGCCCAGGCGGCGGGTCTTGAGGATGCACGGCAGACCGAATTCGGCGGCCCTGGCAGCCAGCTCGTCGCGGCTGCGGATATCGGCGAAGGCCGGCAGCGGAATGCCCAGTTGCTGGAACAGGGTCTTCTCGCTCAACCGGTCCTGGGCCACGGCCAGCGCTGATGGCGGTGGGTAGACCGGCACACGGTCGGCCAGCCACTGCGCGCTGTCAGCGGGGACGTTCTCGAAATCGAAGGTCACCACATCGACTTTGGCAGCGAAGTCCGCCAGTGCCTGCCGATCATCGAAGGCGCCGACGGTAAGCGGCGCCAGCGGGCCGCTGCAGGCGTCGGCCGCCGGATCGTACAGTTCGAAGCGCAGCCCCAGCGGCGCACCGGCCAGGACCATCATGCGGGCGAGCTGACCGCCGCCGAGGATGCCGACGGTCAGGCTCATTGGCGCGGATCGTCGTGGGCCATCACGTCTTCGGTCTGGCGCGCGCGGAAGCTGTCCAGCGCCTGGCCGATGGCCGGCTGGTCGCTGGCCAGCATCGCGGCGGCAAACAGCGCGGCATTGGACGCGCCAGCATTGCCGATGGCGAAGGTGGCGACCGGAATGCCGGCCGGCATCTGCACGATCGACAGCAGCGAATCCATGCCGTTGAGGGCCTTGGACTGCACCGGCACGCCCAGCACCGGCACCGCGGTCTTGGCCGCGATCATGCCCGGCAGATGCGCGGCACCGCCAGCGCCGGCGATGATCGCGCGCAGCCCGCGCGAACCGGCCTGCTCGGCATAACTGAACAATACATCCGGCGTCCGATGGGCGGACACCACCTTCACTTCGAACGGAACACCCAGAGCTTCAAGCTTCTGGGCGGCGTGCTGCATGGTTTCCCAGTCGGAGCGGGAACCCATGACGATGCCGACGAGCGGCGCGGATTGGTTGGGGGTCATTGGCCG
>Ga0308171_1000581_pt1 | contig 71931 bp, 75 predicted proteins | sample PhyGR1_FD_202135 | JGI IMG/M metagenome (GOLD analysis project Ga0308171, IMG submission 202135) | Phyllosphere microbial communities from UC Gill Tract Community Farm, Albany, California, United States - DLSLSG.R1 | ecosystem: Host-associated > Plants > Phyllosphere > Unclassified | place: USA...
TTGGCCGCCGCGATGCCCGCCTTGGTCAGCGCATTGAACAGGGTCGATTTGCCGACGTTGGGCAGACCGACGATGCCGCATTTGATACCCATCTTTGACAACCTCTGGGGTGAAAGTGATTGGGGAAACAGCGACGTTGGGCGCGGTTTTTCCAATCATTCTCCGTACCGGCGCCTGCCGGTACCGGGCGCTGGCGTTACTTCGGGGTGTGCAGCCGCTTCATCGCTTCGCTGAAATCGCCCTGCACGGCCAGCGGCAGGACATCGATCGCATCGTTGACGGCATGACCGATCAGCACATCATCGTCCTTGCCGGCACGCCCGAGCACCCACGGGACCACGCGGTCCTTGTGGCCGGGATGGCCGATGCCAATGCGCAGCCGGTGGAACCGGCCATGGCCCAGCAGACGGATGGTGTCGCGCAGGCCGTTCTGGCCGCCGTGGCCGCCATCGAACTTGAGCCGTGCCACGCCGGGCGGCAGGTCCAGTTCGTCGTGCGCCAGCAGGGTCTGTTCCGGCTCGATCTTCCAGAAGCGCTGCGCCGCGGTGACCGATTTGCCACTGAGGTTCATGAAGGTGGCAGGCTTGAGCAGCCACACCGGCTGGCCGGCGATGTCGACCTTGGCGGTCTCGCCGAACAACTTGCTGTCCACGCTCCAGCGCGCGCCGGCCTGCTCGACCAGGGCATCAATGAAACGAAACCCGGCATTGTGCCGGGTCTGGGCGTGCTCGGGTCCGGGGTTGCCCAGACCAACGATCAATCGCAATCCTGTCATTACTCTTCTTCGTCAGTACCCGCGCTGTGCCGGTACATACAGAAACGGCGCCTGCCCACCAGGACAGGCGCCGCAATCACTTACTCTGCGGCCGGCGCTTCGTCGGCAGCATCTTCCTTGCCGTGCTTGGCGGTGACGATCGCATCGTCGTGGTCCTTGCCCAGGGCCAGGGCCGGGATCTCGACGCCCTTCGGCAGCTTGATGTCCGACAGGTAGACCACATCGCCAGCCTTCAGGTCGGCCAGGTCGACGTCGATCGATTCCGGCAGGTCCTTCGGCAGGCAGGTGATGGTCACTTCCTTCAGTTCGTGGGTGACCACGATGTCGGCAGCCTTGCCGGCGGCCGAGGTGTCTTCATTGATGAAGTGCAGCGGGACGCTGGCGGTCAGGGTCTCGTTCTCGTTCACGCGCAGGAAATCCAGGTGCAGGATCAGCTGCTTGAACGGGTGGCGCTGCATGTCACGCAGCAGCACCTTGGTGATCTGGCCGTCCAGGTTCAGGTCCAGGATCGACGAGTAGAACCACTCGTTCTGCTGGGCCAGCCAGATTTCGTTGTGGTTGAGCTGGATCACGCTCGGCTCGACGTCACCGCCGTAGATGATCGCCGGGATCTGGCCAGCGCCACGCAGGCGGCGGCTCGCACCCTTGCCTTGCAGTTCGCGCTGGACGACCTTGATTTCATGATTCTTGGCCATGCTGGTTTACTACCTTCGTTGTTTGCCGTGCCGTGATGGCGAGGCGATGAGGGAACATCCGCGACCAGATGTTCCCGGGAAACCACCCGCCGTTGCCGGCGGGCGGAAAAATCAATCCACGTACAGCGAGCTGACCGACTCACCGAAGGCGATGCGGCGCATCGTTTCGGCCAGCATTTCCGCCACGCTGAGCTGGCGGATCTTGCTGCACACCCGCGCCTCTTCACGCAGCGGGATGGTGTCGGTCACCACCAGCTCATCGAGCTGGGAGTTGTTGATGTTGTCCACCGCCGGGCCCGAGAGCACGGCGTGGGTGCAGTACGCGGCGACCTTGAGGGCGCCACGCGCCTTCAGCGCCGCGGCGGCCGCACACAGGGTGCCGGCGGTATCGACGATGTCATCGACCATCACGCAGGTCTTGCCTTCGACATCACCGATGATGTTCATCACGGTGGAGACGTTGGCGCGCGGGCGGCGCTTGTCGATGATCGCCAGATCGGCATCGTCCAGGCGCTTGGCGACGGCGCGCGCACGCACCACACCGCCCACGTCCGGGGACACCACGATCAGGTTTTCGGTGCCGTAGGCGCGCCAGATATCGGCGAGCAGCAGCGGCGAGGCATACACGTTGTCCACCGGCATGTCGAAGAAGCCCTGGATCTGATCGGCATGCAGATCCACCGTCAGTACCCGGTCAGCCCCGACAGCGCTAAACATCTTGGCGGCCACCTTGGCCGTGATCGGCACGCGCGAAGAGCGCATGCGCCGATCCTGGCGCGAGTAACCGAAATACGGCACCACGGCGGTGACGCTGTTGACCGAGGCGCGCTTGAGCGCATCGATCAGGACCAGCAGCTCCATCAGGTTCTCTGCGCTGGGCGCGCAGGTCGGCTGGATCACGAAGACATCCTGCTTGCGGACGTTCTCTTCGATCTCGACCTGCACTTCACCATCGGAGAAGCGCGACACCAGGGCCTTGCCGGGCCGCACCCCCAGTTCCTTGCAGATGCTCTGCGCAAGGCGCTTGTTGGCGTTGCCGGAAAATACCAGCAGGTTGGGGTGTTCTTGCATCATGACGGTCTCGGGCGGGAGCGATTGGCGGAGAACTGGGCCGCGGCACCCGGAAGTGTCTGCGGTGACAACACTGCCGAGATCGACCGGGTCCGCGCAGGGTGCGCAGGAAACCGCAGTGGAGCTCGGCGAGTGGCAGGGGCGGGAGGATTCGAACCTCCGAATGCCAGGATCAAAACCTGGTGCCTTGGGCCTCTTGGCGACGCCCCTGCATCAAAATCAGTAACGCTCGAGTACATCGAGCAGCGACGAGCGCTCCCTGCCCGCAACCACCCATGCCCGCAGTTCTTTCGGCAACTGCGCCAGGCCCTGCTCTGCAGCAGCGCGCGTGGCGAACTCGACGAAACAACCGCTTCCCGACCCGGTGAGTCGTGCCCGGCCGATACTGCCCAACACTGCGAGCGCTGCCTCGACGGCAGGTTCGCGGCGGCGCAGGACCGGCTCGAACGCATTCCCGAGCAAAGACCCGGAAGCGAAGTCCGCTATTTTCGCCACTGGGGCATCGCGCGTCAAATCGGGATCTGAAAACAGGGCCACGGTCGGCACGTGCACGCCCGGATCGACGACCACGTACCACGCCGGCTGCAGCGCGATCGGGGTCAGCAGCTCACCCACCCCTTCGGCCCATGCATTGTGGCCGCGCACGAACACCGGCACGTCCGCGCCCAGCCGCAGGCCCAGCGCCGCCAGCGCATCCACGTCCAGGCCGGCGCCCCACAGCCGGTTCAGCGCGACCAGCACGGTGGCTGCATCGGACGAACCGCCGCCGAAACCACCGCCCGCGGGAATATGCTTTTCGACGCTGATATCCGCACCTTCGGCGATGTTAGCGGCGTCTTTCAGCAAAACCGCCGCACGCACGGCCAGGTCATCCGCTTCAGCGACGCCGGCAACCGACACGCCCTCGCGGCGGATGCGGCCGTCGGCGCGCACGCGCAGGCCGATCCGGTCGCCCCAGTCGAGCAGCCGGAACACGCTCTGCAGCTGGTGGTAGCCATCGGCACGGCGGCCGGTGATGTGCAGGAACAGATTCAACTTGGCCGGGGCCGGCCAGTACGACCAGCCGCCGGCATCGGTGCGGGCACTCATGCGCCGGCCAGGGTCCAGGTGTCCACCACCAGGCGGACCTTGGCGTCGCCATTGACCGCTTCCATGCGCCGCGGCAGCGCCGGGCGCCCGGCCTCGGCCGGGTACCAGTCCAGGTACTGGATCTCCCAGCCCATCTGCCGGACCCGGCGCGGACGGCCGTCCGCATCGCGTTCGAGCAGCGATGCCGGTGCGGCATCGGTGGCGACCAGGCCACGCACCCAGTCGGGCAGCTGGTTGACCGGAATCGCCCAGCCGGTCGCCTCGAGCAGCAGCTGCTCGGCGTCCTCGCCCTGGCGCGGGCCGCCCTCCACACCGTCCAGGCGGCCTCCTCCTTGCTCGCTGTCACCGGTCAGCTTCCAGCTCTGCCGGGTGACCGGCGCGCTGAGCTCGACCACGTACTGCTGCGCGGACTGCTGCCAGTCGATCCGGCCACTGCCGCCGTTGCGGCCCTTGCTGATCGCCACCCGCCCCGCGAACGACCACGCCGGCTGCGCACGTACCGCCGCCACCCGCGCCGCTTCGGCCTGTTCGGCCTGCGCCGGGACGGTGCTCACCACGGCCGGGGCCGACGGGGCGTTGCGTTCATCCAGCGAAACGCAGGCAGACAGCGACACCGCCGCCGCCACCGCGAACGCGGCTTTCAAGGTCATCGCGGTCATACGCCGTATTTCTCGATCACGCGCTGCAGGGCGCGGTTGTCAGGGTCCAGCTTGCGTGCCTGCTCGAAGAACTGGCGCGCCTCGTCCTTGCGCCCCAGCACCCACAGCACCTCGCCCACGTGGGCGGCGATCTCCGGATCCTTGGCCAGGGTCCAGGCGCGGCGCAGCTGCACCAGCGCCGCTTCGTTGCGGCCCAGCCGGTACAGCACCCAGCCGTAGCTGTCGACGATGGCGGGATTGTCAGGCTCGGCCACCCGGGCGCGATCGATCAGCTCCAGGGCTTCCTGATAGCGCTGGGTGCGGTCGGCCAGGGTGTAGCCCAAGGCGTTCAGCGCGGCCACGTTTTCCGGCTCGGTCACCAGGATCTTGCGCAGATCGGCCTCGGCGCGGGCGATGTCGTCGCGGCGCTCCCAGGCCAGCGCGCGGGCGTACAGCAGCGCGTTCTCGTCCGGGTAGGCGGCCAGGCCACGGGCCAATGCATCCAGTTCGGCCGCATCCTCGTTGCCGCGCTGGCGCAGCTCGGCCTCCAGCAGGTAGGCATCGCGGCGCGCTTCCTCATCCACGGTGGCATCGGACTGGATCGCGTGCACCTCGGCGATCGCCTTGTCGGTGCGGCCGAGCGCGTACTGCGCATTGGCGGCACGCAGCCGCGCCTCGTCACGCTCCGGGCCGCCGGGCACGCTGTGGTACCAGTTGACGGCTTCCTCGTGGCGCTTGAGGAATTCGGCGATCTTGCCCAGCAGCAGGCGCTGGGCCGGATCCGGCTTGGCGGCCTGCGCGGAGATATCGGTGTACAGCGCCAGCAGGGCGGCATCGTCCTGCTGCTTGGCCAGCAGCGAGGCGCGCATGCCATAGGTCTGCACATCCTGCGGGCCGACCGCCAGCACCCGGGCCGCGGCCGCGGTCTCGCCCATGGCGTCGTAGGAGATGGCCAGCGCATTGCGCAGCTCCGGATCCTGCGCGCTGCGCGGCTCCACGCCCTTGAGCAGGGCCAGCGCTTCGTCGCTCTTGCCGGCCTGGCTGAGCTGGCTGGCGTGCAGGAGGGCCACGCGCGGCTCATCCGGGAAGCGCTTGACCACTTCATCGACCATGCGCCGGGCCAGCTCGGGGCGCTCCATGCGCATCGCCAGGCGGCCGAACTCCTGCCAGACCTCCAGCTGATCGGGGATCGCATCGGCATCGACCAGCTCGCCCAGCACCTGGGCCGGCACCGCCGGATCGCTGCCGCCGCCGATCAGCGCGGCGATCGCGAATTTCCAGCCGCGCGGGTCCGGATCGGCCAGCAGCGCCTGCAGTTCCGTGCGGGCTGCCTTCACCTTGTTCTGGCGCATGTCCAGCGCGGCCAGGCTGCTGCGCATCGCCAGCGAGCGCGGTGCACGCTGCTCCCACAGGGCCAGCGCGCGGGCGGCCCGCTTGTCATCATTGGCGAGCATGGCGATCCGCGCGGCGCGCTCGGCCAGCCCGGCATCGCCCTTACTGGCCTCGGCCGCCTCCAGATACCAGCGCGCGGCATCGCCCAGTTTGCCGGCCTGCAGGGCGAATTCGCCCGCCATGACCGGGGCCAGGGGGACCGCCTCGGCCGCGCTTTCCTTGCCCTTGGACGCGGCTGCAGGGGGCGCAGCCAGGGCATTGGCGGTGAACAGAGACAACAGCAGAACGCTGGAGATGCGAATCAATGCGGGCATCGGGGGCATCTGACCCTTAAAATGACGACTTGAATGGCCAGCAGCTTATCGCAAGCAACTGAACAATGACCCTGTGGGTGCTCGGACTGAATCACCAGACCGCGCCGGTGGAGCTGCGCGAACGCGCCTCCTTTGGCGGCGACGCCCTGCCCCAGGCATTGGCGTCGCTGCGCGATACCCCACAGGTGGCCGAGGCGGTGCTGCTCTCCACCTGCAACCGCACCGAGCTGTACGCGGTGGCCGACTCCGGCGAGGCGCTGGCGCAGTGGCTGGAGTCGCACGCCGGCACCCTGCACGGGTATCTCTACCAGCACGCCGATGCCGATGCGGTGCGCCACCTGTTCCGCGTCGCCACCGGGCTGGATTCGATGGTGCTGGGCGAGCCGCAGATCCTGGGCCAGGTGAAGGATGCCTGGGCCCTGGCGCGCGATCACGGCCTGCTCGGCCAGCGCCTGGACCGGCTGTTCCAGCAGACCTTCTCGGTGGCCAAGCGCGCCCGCACCGATACCCGCGTGGGCGCCAACCCGGTCTCGGTGGCCTCCACCGCGGTGCGGCTGGCGCAGAACTCGTTTGCGCGGCTGGAAGATTCCACCGTGCTGCTGGTCGGTGCCGGCGAGACCATCGAGCTGGCCGCCCGCCATCTCAGCGAAGGGCGCGTGCGCCGGCTGCTGATCGCCAACCGCACCCTCGCCCATGCGCAGGAGCTGGCCAGCCGTCATGGCGGCGTTGCCCTGCCGCTGAGTGAGCTGGACCGCCACCTCGGCGAGGCCGACGTGGTGTTCTCGGCCACCGCCGCGCGTGAGCCGGTGATCACCCGTGCGCAGGTGGCGGCGGCGCTGAAGACCCGCAAGCACAAGCCGATGCTGCTGTTCGACCTGGCCGTGCCGCGCGATGTCGAGGCCGGCGTGGGCGAGCTGGCCGATGCCTTCCTGTACACGGTGGACGATCTGGAGCGGGCGGTGGAAGACAACCGCCGCGGCCGCCGTGAAGCCGCCGCCGAAGCCGAAGCGATCATCGAACTGCAGGTGGCGCGCTTCGTGGAAACGTTGCAGGCCAGTGTGCACCAGGCCCCGCTGCGGCAGCTGCGCGCCTATGGCGAAGCGACCCGCGTGGAGATGCTGGAGAAGGCCCGCCAGCAGCTGGCCCACGGCAAATCCCCGGAGGACGTGCTCGAGCTGCTCGCGCACGGCCTGACCAACCGCCTGCTGCACCCGCCGACCGCCGCCCTGCGCGCGGCTGCGCTGAGCGGCGATACTGAACTCACCCGCGCCGCCGAGCGCCTGTTCCCGGCCAAGCCGGGTTACCAGCACCCTGCCGTGCGTACCGATGTAGCGAGGAACGATGACGCCGACCCTGCGCCGTAAGCTGGAAGCGCTGGCCGAGCGCCGCGAAGAACTTGAGCGGCTGCTCGCCGACCCGGCCGTGGTCGGCGACAACGAACGCTTCCGCACGTTCTCGCGCGAGTTCTCGCAGCTGGAGCCGGTCGCCCTGGCCCTGGCCGAGGAGGCCCGCGCCAAAGCCGACCTGGCCGCCGCCGAGGCCATGCGCGGCGACCCGGACCTGCGCGAGCTGGCCGAGGAGGAAATCACCGCCGCGCAGCAGCGCCTGCAGCAGCTGGACGAGGAACTGGCCCTGCTGCTGGTCCCGCGCGACCCGCGCGACGAGGGCAACCTGTTCCTGGAAGTGCGCGCCGGTACCGGTGGCGACGAGGCGGCGATCTTCGCCGGCGACCTGTTCCGGATGTACGCCCGCTACGCCGAGCGCCAGGGCTGGAAGGTCGAGATCGAATCGGACAGCCCCGGCGAACACGGCGGCTACAAGGAAGTCGTGGCGCGCGTGGTCGGCCGTGGCGCGTTCTCGCGGCTGAAGTTCGAATCGGGCACGCACCGCGTGCAGCGCGTGCCGGCCACCGAATCGCAGGGGCGCATCCATACCTCGGCGGCGACCGTGGCGATCATTCCCGAAGCGGACGACGTGGAAGAAGTGGTCATCAACCCCGCCGACCTGCGCGTGGACACGTACCGCTCTTCCGGCGCTGGCGGCCAGCACGTCAACAAGACCGAATCGGCGATCCGCATCACCCACCTGCCCAGCGGCGTGGTGGTGGAATGCCAGACCGAGCGCAGCCAGCACGCCAACCGCGACAAGGCGATGAAGCGCCTCAAAGCGCAGCTGCTGGATACCGAGCGCAGCAAGCAGGCCGCAGCGCAGGCGGAAAGCCGCCGGCTGCAGGTGGGCAGCGGCGACCGCAGCCAGCGCATCCGCACCTACAGCTTCCCGCAGGGGCGGATCACCGACCACCGCGTGGACGGCCTGACCCTGTACGACCTGCCCAACATCCTGACCGGTGACCTGGACGCGCTGGTCAGCCGCCTGACCCACGAACACCAGGCCGACGAACTGGCCCGGCTGGCCGAAGGCTGAGCATGGATCCGCAGCGGCAGCAGCTGCGCAGCACGGTGCAGCGGCAACCGGCCGATTTCATCGCCTGGGTGATGCTGGCCGATGCCGAACTGGAAGCCGGCGATACCGACGCCGGCGTGCACGCCGCGACCCGCGCCCTGCAGCTGCGCGCCGACCATCCCGAAGCCCTGGCCCGGCTGGGGCGCGCACGCTGGATGCAGGGCCGCCACGACGATGCCGCCGCGCTGCTGCGCCAGGCCTCCGACCTCGTCCCACAGCACCCTGGCATCGCGTTGTGGCTGGGCCATGCGCTGGAAGATGCCGGCCAGCCCGAAGCGGCCGCCGATGCCTACCGCCACGCGCACCGGCTGCTGCCCGGCGAGCCCTACATCACCGCGCAGCTGCTCAACTGGCAGCGCCGGCTGTGCGACTGGCGCGACCTGGAGCGGTTGTCGGCGCAGGTGCGCCAGGCCGTCGCGCAGGGCCAGGCGGTGGTCGAACCGTTCGCCTTCCTCAGCGAGGACAGCAGTGCCGCGCAACAACAGGCCTGTGCCCGGCAGCGCGCCGCCGCACTGGCCGAGGGCATCGCACGCCTGCCGCCGACCTCCGTGCGCCCGCACGGCACGCTGCGGGTGGGCTTTCTTTCCAACGGCTTCGGCGCGCATCCAACCGGCCTGCTGACCGTCGCGCTGTTCGAGCAGCTGCGTGCACTGGGCACGCTGGACCTGCATCTGTTCGCGCTGAACGCGGACGACGGCAGTCCGATCCGCCAGCGCCTGCAGCAGGCCGCCAATACCCTGCACGACCTCGGCGCGCAGCCGCATCAGGCCATCGCCGGGCGCATCCGCGCGGCCGGGATCGATGTGCTGTTCGATCTGCGCGGCTGGGGCGGCGGCGGCACCCCGCAGGTACTGGCGATGCGCCCGGCCCCCGTGCAGATCAACTGGCTGGCCTACCCGGGCACCTCCGGTGCGCCGTGGATCGATCACGTGCTGGCCGATGCCTTCGTGCTGCCCGAGGCGCTGGCACCGGCGTTCAGTGAGAACGTGCGGCGCCTGCCGCGTGCGTTCCAGCCGTCCGATACCACCCGCGTGCTGGAACCGGCGCCGTCGCGCGAGGCCTGCGGCCTGCCTGCGCAGGGCGTGGTGCTGTGCTGCTTCAACAACAGTTACAAGCTCAATCCGCGCAGCATGCAGCGGCTGTTCGCGGTGTTGCAGGGCGTGCCCGGCAGCGTGCTGTGGCTGCTCTCCGGCCCGGGCCATGCCGATGCGCGGCTGCGCGCTGCCGCAGGCCAGGCCGGGCTGGATCCGCAACGGCTGGTGTTCATGCCGCGCCTGCCGCATCCGGCGTATCTGGCCCGCTATCAGCACGCCGGTCTGTTCCTGGACACGCATCCGTACAACGCCCACACCACCGCCTCCGATGCGCTGTGGGCCGGCTGCCCGGTGCTGACCTGCCCCGGCGCGACGTTCGCCTCGCGCGTGGCCGGGAGCCTGAATCATCACCTGGGTATGCACGATTTCAACGTGGCCGATGATGCGGCGTTCGTGGCCATGGCCGTGCGGCTCGGCAACGACCCGGCCGCGCTGCAGGCCGCGCGCACCGCGCTGGCGCAGCGGCGCCAGAACAGCGGCCTGTTCGACATGGCCGGCTTCGCACGCGACATTGTCATGGTGATCGAAACGATCGCGCGCGAACGCGGCTGGCAGGGCCCACACATCGCCTGAGCATCGGCTGCGCTAGGCTCGGGCTTCCCTGTGAACCACCGAGGCACGCCGATGGGCAAACTCAAGCGCAAGCAATACCAGGCGCTGCTGGAACCGATGCAACTGGAACTGGCGGCGATGGCGCGCTGGGTGCAGCACACCGGGCAGCGCGTGCTGGTGCTGTTCGAAGGCCGCGACACGGCCGGCAAGGGCGGCGCGATCCAGGCGATCGCCGAGCACCTCAATCCGCGCCAGTGCAAGGTGGTCGCGCTGCCCAAGCCGACCGACCGCGAGAGCACGCAGTGGTATTTCCAGCGCTATGTCGCGCACCTGCCCGCCGCGGGCGAGATCGTGCTGATGGACCGCAGCTGGTACAACCGCGCCGGCGTCGAGCAGGTGATGGGCTACTGCACCGAAGCGCAGTACCGCAGCTTCCTGGCGCAGGCACCGGTGTTCGAGAAGCTGCTGATCGACGATGGCATCGTGCTGTTCAAGTACTGGCTCAGCGTGGACCAGGCGCAGCAGGAAAAGCGCTTTGCCGAGCGCCATCTCGATCCCCTCAAGGGCTGGAAGCTGTCACCGGTGGATCTGCAGTCACGCAGCAAGTACAGCGCCTACACCGAGAGCCGCGAAGCGATGCTGCGCGCCACGCACAACGACGCCGCGCCGTGGACGCTGGTGGATTTCAATGACCAGAAACGCGGCCGGCTGGGCCTGATCCGCAACCTGCTCGACCGCCTGCCCGATACCCGCGTGGACGAACCGGTGCTGGCGCTGCCGCCGCTGAAGGGCACGCTGCACAAGGAGCACTTCGGGGTGTTGAAGCCGATCGAACCCTTCGCGGGAGCGTAGATCCACGCCGCGCGTGGATCCGGGGTTCCAAGGCCCGCGGGGCACCGGCAGCCGGCGCCCCGGTGAGGGTCAGCCTTCCTTGATCCGCGCTTCGATGTCATGCGCGGTGACCGGGCCGAGGAATTCCTTGGCGACCTTGCCATCCGGCGCGATCAGGTAGGTCAGCGGCAGGCCGCGCGGAATCGCGAAGTCCTCCGGCGGGTTGTAGGTATCCACGATCACGATCGGGTAGGTCACCGGGCGTTTGTCGAGGAACGCCTTCATCTCCGCCGGTTCGATATCTTCGTAGGCCAGCCCGACCACCTCGATCTCATTGCGCATCGCGTGCAGCGCCGAGAGTTCGGGCATTTCCTTGCGGCACGGGGCGCACCAGGTCGCCCAGAAGTTCACCACCACCCACTTGCCACGGTGCGCGGCCAGGTCGTACTCGCTGCCATCGAGCGCCTTGAGCTTCAACTGCGGCTGCGCAACCGTCTTGCGGTCGGTATCCGGCGCGGCATCGGCGGCCGGTGCGACCGGCGAGGCGGGCGCTTCACTCGGTGCGGGCGGCGCGGACGCCTCCGGCTGCGGGGCCGGGGCGGGCTTGTTGCAGGCGGCCAGCGTCAGCAGGCCGAGGGCCAGCAGCAGGGGCTTGGCATTCATCGGGGATCTCCGGGGGTCGTGTAGATGTCGCTGACGCGCCGCTTCAGCAGCTCGCGCAGGGGCAGCCGCAGCGCGTCGAGCGCGGCGACCGAATCGGTGCCGAGGCGGTCGTCGCGGTACGGCAGGTAGGCTTCCTTGACCGGGATGCGCATCTGCGTGGTTTCGTACAGGTCGGACAGGGTGAGTTTGTCCAGATCGCGGGCCAGCAGCCACTCGCCGTTCTCGTCGCGGCGCACCACGCGGATCGCTTCGAGGTCGCACAACAGCGTGTGCAGCAGCGAATCGGTCAGCATCGGTTCCAGCGTCAGGATCTCGTCATCGTCCAGGCTGCGGCCTTCGGCACGCGCCTGGTGGAAGCGGCCGATCAGGCGCAGCAGGCCGTAGATCTCGTACCCGACCGGCAGGCGCAGGTCGGCCGGCTGGTAGCGGAACGCGGCGATCGAGGAGGCCAGCGAGGCGCCGAGCAGCACCGACACCCAGCACAGGTAGATCCACAGCAGCAGGATCGGCACGAAGGCGACCGTGCCGTAGAGCTTCTGGTAGGACTGGAAGCTGCCCAGGTAGGCGCCCATGCCCCACTTCACCAGTTCCAGCATCACCGCCGCCAGGATCGCGCCGGGCACCGCATGCCGCCACTTGACCGTGTGGTGCGGCACCACGCGGTAGACCAGCGTGATGCAGACGAACTGGATCAGGATCGGGGCGACGGTCAGCGAGAAATCGGCGAGCCAGCGGCCTTCGCTGGTGCCGAACAGCGGCAGCGCGAACACCCGTGCCGAGACGGCCAGCGAGGCGGCGGCCAGCATCGCGCCCAGGGTCAGCACGGTCCAGTAGACCAGGAAGCGGGTCAGCTTGGGCCGGGTGGAACTCACCCGCCAGATCTGGTTGAAGGTTTCTTCCACGCTGTTGAGCGTGATCAGCAGCGAGACCACCAGCGCGATGAAACCGGCCGCGGTCAACTGCCCCGCGCTGGCCGAGAACTGGCGCAGATAGCCTTCGGCCGCGCGCGCCGCGTTGGGCACGAAGTTGGAGAACACATAATCGCTGAGGGTGTCGCTCCAGCGGTCGAACACCGGGAACGCCGAAAGCACCCCGAACACCACGATGGCCAGCGGCACCAGCGCGAACACGGTGGTGTAGGCAAGCGAGGCCGCCGCCTGGAACAGGCGGTCATCCAGGAAGCGGCGCCACAGGAAGCGACCGAAGCTGGCCGTGCGCGCGCGATCGCGCACGCGTTCGATCCACAGGTTGAGGGTATCCAGAGGTTCCATCGGCGCAAGGGTACCTGATGCGGCGTGCCGAGCCTGCATGGCTCGCGATACACCGGCAGCATTGCCATACTGCCCCCTGCACACAACGAGTTGAACGCGAGATGGCGGAGATCCTGGTGCTTTACTACAGCCGCGGTGGTTCGGTGGCCCGGCTTGCCCGCCAGATCGCCCGCGGGATCGGCGAGGTGCCGGGCATGAGCGCGCGGCTGCGCACGGTGCCGCCGGTGGCCGCGGTGACGCAGACGGCACGCCCGCCGGTACCCGAAGACGGCGCACCGTATGTCAGCGTGGAGGATCTGGCGCAGTGCCAGGGGCTGCTGCTCGGCAGCCCGACCCGCTTCGGCAACATGGCCGCGCCGGTCAAACACTTCCTGGACGGGCTGGGCGCGGAATGGGTCAACGGCACGCTGGCCGGCAAGCCCGCGGGCGTGTTCACCTCGACCGCCTCGCTGCATGGCGGCCAGGAATCGACCCTGCTCTCGATGCAGGTGCCGCTGCTGCACCACGGCTGCCTGATCGTGGGCATCCCCTTCACCGAACCGGCGTTGAGCCATACCACCACCGGCGGCACGCCCTACGGCGCGAGCCACGTGGCCGGGGCGGACGACAATCCGGTGCCGAGCGAGGATGAGGCCATCCTGGCGCGCGCACTGGGCCGGCGCGTGGCCGACATCGCGCGGCGGCTGGCGTGAGCGGCCGCGCCCAGGAACGCCTGCTGGCGCTGTTGCTGGGCGCGCTGGCGGTGCTGTTCGCGGTGTGGTTCGCGCAGGACCGGCATTGGCTGGCCGCGCACCTGGTGTTCACCCTGCCGCCGGCGCTGCTGGCCCTCGGCGTGCTGCTGCGCCGTGGCAAGGCGGCCTTCTGGGCCGGGGTGCTGGCGCTGTTCTGGTTCAGCCACGGCGTGATGAGCGCCTGGAGTCACCCCGAACACCGCCTGCTGGCGTGGCTGGAGCTGCTGCTGGCGCTGGCGGTCATCGGCGTGGCAAGCAGCCCCGGGCTGCGCCGCCGCTTCGGCCGGCGCCCCCCTGGCGGCTGAGCGGCAGGCCACGGCCCAGCGCGCGCCTGCAGCCGAGAGGCTGCGGTCGTATCATCTGCAGGGTCGGCGCGGCGGTTCCGCGCCTTTCTGTCGGTTACCAGGATGCCTGCAATGGAAGAACTACTGATCATCACCACCGGTGGCACGATCGACAAGATCTACTTCGACGACAAGTCGGACTACCAGATCGGCGATCCGCAGATCGGGATGATCCTGCGCGAACTGGGCGTGACCTTCCGTTTCAACGTGATCCCGATCCTGCGCAAGGATTCGCTGCACATCACCGATGACGACCGCGAACTGATCCGCGCCACCATCGCCGCGCAGCGGACCCGCCATGTGCTGGTCACCCATGGCACCGATTCGATGGTGCAGACCGGCCAGGTGCTGAAGACGATCACCGACAAGACCATCGTGATGACCGGTGCGCTGAGCCCGGCGCGGTTCCGTGGCTCGGATGCCGAGTTCAACATCGGCTGTGCGATCGGCGCCGTGCAGTCGCTGCCCAGCGGCGTGTACATCGCCATGAACGGCCGCATCTGGAACCCGGAACAGGTCCGCAAGAACGTGGCGGCCAACCGTTTCGAAGCGGCCTGAACCCGCTGCTGCGCAGACACGGACGCCCCGGCACTGCCGGGGCGTCTGTGTTTCAGCGGTCGATCAGTAGGCGGCGGTGAGGGTCAGGCCGGAGAAGGTCGAGTACGCCTTCACCCGCACATGCCAGGTCCCCGCGGCCGGCGCGTTGATGGTGCAGGTCTCGTTGTTGCCGCTCAGGTACGGGCGGCAGGTGTAGACCGTATCGGTCGGTGCACTGCCCGAACGCACGTACAGATCGGCATCGCCGCTGCCACCGGCGATGGTCACCTTCAGCTGCGAACGGCCCGAGGGCACCGCGACCGTGTAGGACAGCGATGCGCCGCTGGCAGCGCCCAGGCCGGTCACCGGCACATTGTTCTGCAGCGTGGTGCCGGTCCCCGGGTTGGGCGGGGTACTGCCGCCGTTGAGCACCGCGGTGACCGCCGCATCGGCATCGATGATGCCCGCGCCGCAGCCGCCGGAGCAGGCGCCGGGCAGCGCGCGCGCGGTGTTCTTGATGATCGTCTCGATCTGCGCCGGGGTCAGCGCGGTGGTCGCCACCGACTGCATCAGCGCCACCACGCCGGCCACGTGCGGGGCCGCCATCGAGGTGCCGTTGTAGGAGGCATAGCTCGCGCTCGCCGGTACCGTGGTGCCGCTGTTGAGCGTGGACAGGATGGCCTGGCCCGGGGCGGAGATGTCGATGCCGGTGCCGTAGTTGGAGAAGCTGGCCCGCGCACCGGCCGAGGTGGTGGCCGCCACCGCGATCACGTTGGCGCAGTTGGCCGGCACCGCGGTGGAGACGTTGGCGTTGCTGTTGCCGGCCGCCACGACCACCGTGGTGCCGCGACCGACCGCGCCGTTGATGGCGTTCTGGTAGGTCGTGGAGCAGCTGCCGCCGCCCCCGAGGGACATGTTGATCACTTCGGCCGGGTTGGCGTTGGCCGGCACGCCGCTGACCGTGCCGCCGGAGGCCCACACGATCGCATCGGCGATGTCGGAGGTGTAGCCGCCGCACTTGCCCAGCACGCGCACCGGCACGACCTTGGCATTGAACGCGGTACCGGCCACACCGGTGCTGTTGTTGGTGACCGCCGCCACGGTGCCGGCCACGTGGGTGCCGTGCCAGCTCGAATTGGAGGCCGGGTAACCGGCACCGCATTCGTTGGCGGCATACCAGTCGCCTTCATCGTTCGGATTGCTGTCGCGGCCACCGCCGTCGCGCGCCATCGCGGCATCGCTGATGAAGTCGTAGCCGGGCAGGATGTTCGCGTTGAGGTCGGGATGGTTGGTGATGCCGGTATCGATCACCGCCACGACCACGCCGCTGCCGGTGGCCTTGTCCCAGGCCGGGCGCACGTTGATCGAGGCGTTGCTGGTGCCGAAGCCCCACTGTTCGGACAGGCGCGCATCGTTGGGCACCAGGGTCGGGCGCATCAGCTGATCGACCTCGACATACTCCACGTTCGGGTCGGCGGCCAGGCGGCGCATCAGCAGTTCCGATTCGGCCGCATCCAGCGGACGGTCGGCCTTCACCACGGTCGGCCCGATGGCCAGCTGGCGCAGCTTCTGCAGGCCCAGCGCGCGGCCCTGCGCGGCCGGGACCGCCGCGGCGGCGGCCTTCAACGAGGTGGCCAGCGCGGTCGGGGTGACCACCTGGCTGTTGCCGTCCTTGTACTTGACGATGAAACGCTGGTGGGTCGGCGCCGAGGACAGGCCACTGAGCTGCACATCGCCGGCCAGCGCCGGGTTGGCGAGCAGCAGCGAGGACAGCACGGACGCGCCCAGTACAACCAATGCACGCTGACGCAAACGGTGTTGCGAATCATGAGACATCGGATTTCCCTTTCAGACGATGGATGCCGTGATCACGGCAGAGGTGCCGGACCGATCCTGGGCTGATGGAACACCTGGCGCGGATCGAGACCGGCTTTCGGATCGGCTTCCCCAAAAACCGACCCGACCGACGCTAGTGGTTTATGTCCCAGTCAACAATGTTTCAGCCGCACTTCAGCCGGATGAAATGTCGGAACTGTGACGTTCCGTGTCGAGGGTTTGTGAAAGTGAAGGAACTTTTCGTCCAACACGCCATTGAAAATGACCTTTCCGCTGTCTTTGTGTCTGTCCCGGGCGCCCAATCCGGGACACGCCTTGCGCGGCGCGGCCTGACCGCCGTTGCCACCGCTGGACAATCGGCCCATGAAAAAAGCCCGCCGAGTCACCGGCGGGCTTCTGGTTCGGTCAGCGGGCGCAGGCGATCAGCCGTCCAGGCGCACCAGCCAGCCGTGACGGTCCGGCGCGCGGCCGTACTGGATGTCGGTCAGTTCCTTGCGCAGCGACAGGGTGACTTCGCCGGCCGGCGCGTTGATGTCGCCCACCGAGAAGCCCTCGCCCTTCAGCTGGCCGATCGGGGTAACCACCGCAGCGGTACCGCAGGCGAACGCTTCCACAATCTCGCCGGAGGTCACGCCGTCCTTCCACTCTTCCAGGGTGACCTTGCGCTCTTCGACCTTCATGCCGCGGTCGCGGGCCAGCTGCAGGATGCTTTCGCGGGTGATGCCTTCCAGGATGCTGCCCGACAGCGCCGGGGTCACCAGGGTGCCGTCCTTGTAGACCAGGAACACGTTCATGCCGCCCAGTTCTTCCAGGTACTTGCCCTCCACCGGGTCCAGGAACAGCACCTGCGAGCAGCCCTGCGCCTGCGCCTTCTGCTGCGGCAGCAGCGAAGCGGCGTAGTTGCCGCCGCACTTGGCCGCGCCGGTCCCGCCCTTGCCCGCACGCGCGTATTCGGTGGACAGCCAGATCGCCACCGGGGCCACGCCCTTGGCGAAGTACGGGCCCGCCGGGCTGGCGATCACGTAGTAGCCGGCCTTCTGCGCGCCGCGCACGCCGAGGAAGGCCTCATCGCCGATCATGAACGGACGGAAATACAGGCTGGATTCGTCGGCCGACGGCACCCAGCTGGCATCCACCGCGATCAGCTGCTTGAGCGATTCGACGAAGATCTCCACCGGCAGTTCCGGCAGCGCCAGGCGCTGCGCCGAACGCTGCAGGCGGCGGCCGTTGGCCTCCGGGCGGAAGGTCCAGATCGAGCCGTCGGCGTGGCGGTACGCCTTGATGCCTTCGAAGATCTCCTGGCCGTAATGCAGCACGGCCGCGGCCGGGTCCAGTTGCAGCGGGCCGTATGGGCGCACCACGGCATCGTGCCAGCCGGTGTCCTTGTCCCAGCGCACTTCCACCATGTGGTCGGTGAAATGCAGACCAAAACCGGGGGCGGCCAGGATGCGATCACGCGCCTCGCTGCTGCGCGGGGTGGGCGAACGGGTGGTGGTGAAGCTCACGGAAGACTGGGACACCGGATATTTCCTGTTCTGGTTACGGGGAACGCCGCGACTGCCGGTTGGCCGTGGGCGGTTAGAGCATGCCGGTTTCGAGCCGGGCGGCTTCGGACATCATGTGACGGCCCCACGGCGGGTCGAACACCAGCTCGACATCGGCCTGCGCCACCGTCGGGATCATTTCCAGCTTGCTGCGCACGTCATCGACCAGGATATCGCCCATGCCGCACCCGGGCGCGGTCAGGGTCATGGTCACGTCGATCTCGCGGCGGCCATCGTCCAGGTGCTTGAGGTCCACGTCATAGACCAGGCCCAGATCGACGATGTTGAAGGGGATTTCGGGATCGAAGCAGGTGCGCAGCTGCTGCCACACCAGTTTTTCGACCTCGTCGTCGGAGGCGTCGGCCGGCAGTTCCAGCGCCGGGGGCGCTTCCTTGCCGATGGCATCGCCGTCCTTGCCGGCAATGCGGAACAGATTGCCCTCGACAAAGACGGTATAGCTGCCACCCAGCGCCTGGGTGATGTAGCCATAGCTGCCGGCAGGCAGCGTGACTGTTTCGCCCTGCGGGACCATGACGGCCTCGCAGTCGCGTTCGAAGTGGACGGGTTCGCTGCTACGGGAGTACATGTGGATCGATATGGGGGTCGCGGCCAATTCCCGCAAGGCGGCCATTTTAGCCCAGCCGCCGCCCACGCGCCGGTCACCCCGCAAGCCGGTATCCTGTGGGCACTCACAGGAAGAATGCATGTCGCCCACGTCTGCGCCTGCCAGGTCCCGCCACTGGCTCTGGCCCCCGTTGTTGTTGCTTGGTGTGATCACCGCCGCCCTGGCCTGGTGGTTCGTCGCCCTGATCAGTGGCCGCCAGGCGGGCTGGATGGCCGTGCTGGCGGCACTGGAAATCGCCTTCATGCTGCGCCTGGGCACGTTGCCGGCGGGCCTGGCCCGCGTGGTGCTGACCCTGCTTGGCACCCTGCTGGTCGCCCTGGCGGCGAACTGGGGCATCGCCTCGGCCTATATGGGCGGTTCGATGAACCTGGGCCCGTGGGAATCTGCGTTGCGCATGGGGCCGTATCTGGCCAGCACCCTGATCCAGCTGGCCAACGGCATCGGCGAAGCGATCTGGCTGGCGCTGGCGCTGATCGTCGGCTGGCGCGTGGCGCGCTGAGGCGCCCCGCCCCACGCCGGGCCGCGGCAGCGCGGCGGGTCAATGCCCGCCGTCGAGTGCCTTCAGTTCGCTGACCAGCGCGCTGGCCGCGCCGGCACCATCGCCGTACAGCATGCGGGCGTTGTCGGCATAGAACAGCGCATTCTCGATCCCGGCAAAACCGGTGCCCTTGCCGCGCTTGATCACCACCACGTTGCGGGCGTTGACCACGTCCAGGATCGGCATGCCGTAGATCGGGCTGGCCGGATCGGTCCGCGCGACCGGGTTGACCACGTCGTTGGCACCGATCACCAGCACCACGTCGGTGTTGGGGAATTCCGGGTTGATGTCGTCCATGTCGGCGATCAGGTCGTACGGCACGCCCGCCTCGGCCAGCAGCACGTTCATGTGCCCGGGCATGCGCCCGGCCACCGGGTGGATCGCGAACTTCACCTTGATGCCGCGATCGACCAGACGCTGCGCCAGCTCCCAGACCTTGTGCTGCGCCTGGGCCACGGCCATGCCGTAGCCGGGCACGATCACCACGCGCTCGGCGAAGGCCAGCATCGCGGCCACGTCGCTGGCCTCGATCGGCTTCTGCGCGCCGCTGATTTCCTGCGCCACGCCGCCGCCGCCGAAGTTGGAGAACAGCACGCCGCTGATCGGGCGGTTCATCGCCTTGGCCATCAAGCGGGTCAGCAGGATGCCGGCCGCGCCGACCATCATGCCGGCGATGATCAGTGCCTCGTTGCCGAGCACATAGCCTTCGAAGGCCACGGCCAGGCCGGTGAACGCGTTGTACAGCGAGATCACCACCGGCATGTCGGCGCCGCCGATCGGCAGCGTCATCAGCACGCCCAGTGCGAGCGCGACCACGAAGAAGCTGATGATCGCCACCGGACTAAGCGTGACCGCCGCCCAGATGCCCAGCACCGCCATCGCCAGCGCGACCAGCAGGTTGAACGCCTGCTGGCCCGGGAAGGTGACGCGGCGGTCCAGCCGCCCGTCCAGCTTGGCCCAGGCGATGATCGAGCCGGACAGCGAGACCGCACCGATCGCCGAACCGATCACGGCCAGCGCCAGCACCGTCGCCGACGGCTGGCGCGCGGCCAGATCGGCGATGGCCTGCTCGCTCCAGTGTGTGGTGTCGCGCCGGGTGAGGAAGGAGAAGCGCAGCAGTTCCACCGCACCGATCGCCGCGGCCGAGCCACCGCCCATGCCGTTGTACAGCGCCACCATCTGCGGCATGTCGGTGATCGCCACGCGCTTGGCCGACCACCACGCCACGCCGGTACCGATCGCCACCGCCGCCAGGATCAGCGGAATATTGTGCAGCTCGGGCAGGAAGAAGGTCGCCACGGTGGCGATCAACATGCCCAGCCCGGCCCAGCGGATGCCGCTGCGCGCGGTCATCGGCGAGGCCATACGCTGCAGGCCGAGCAGGAACAGGGTCGCGGCGACCAGATAGCTGACCTGGACCAGCCACTGCAGCAGCTGTGCGGTGGTCACGTTCAAGGCGTCTTCTCCCCGCCCTCGCGCTTGGCGCTGGGCTTGAACATGTCCAGCATCCGTTCGGTCACCACGTAGCCGCCGGCCGCGTTGCCTGCGCCGAGCACCACGGCGATGAAGCCGATGATCTTCTCCAACGGGGTCTGGGCATGCCCGAGCACCACCATCGCGCCGATCAGCACGATGCCATGGATGAAGTTGGACCCGGACATCAGGGGGGTATGCAGGATCACCGGCACCCGCGAGATGATCACGTGGCCGGCAATGGCAGCCAGCATGAAGATGTACAACGCCACGAACCCGTCGCTCATTGCAGTCTGTCTCCCAGGCGGTAGTGCGCCCCCATCATAACCATCCGCTGAACCGATCGGCAGCGGTGTCAACCGCCGCCCCCTTCGTGCGTTTCCACGGTATCCCCCCTGCCGGAACGCTACCCTGTGCTGGTGAGCTCTCCCCTGCCGACGACGGACGCCGCCGCCGATGCCGATCTGCCGGCGTCGCTGGATGCTTTCCTGGCCGGACTCGGCACCCGCGCGTTCCGCTTTGCCGAGGCCGGCCTGCGCCAGCGCGAGGATGCCCTGGATGCGGTGCAGGACAGCATGCTGAAGATGCTGGCCTACCGCGACAAGCCGGCCGCCGAGTGGGCGCCGCTGTTCTGGAGCATCCTGCGCCGCCGCGTGGTCGACCTGCAGCGCCGGCGCAGCCTGCGCCTGCGCTTCTGGCGCAGCAGCGAGGAGGAAGGCAGCGACCATGACATCGACTGGGCCGACCACGCCGCCGGGCCTGCGCAGCTGCACGAACAGCGCGACCAGTACGCCCAGCTGGTGGCGGCCCTGCGCCAGCTGCCGGCGCGCCAGCGCGAAGCCTTCACCCTGCGCGTCCTGCAATCGCTGGACGGGCCGACCACCGCCCGCGCGATGGGCTGCAGCGAGGGCGCCGTCAAAACCCACCTTTCGCGCGCCCGCCAGGCGCTGCAGCAGCATCTGGAGATCGCCCTGTGAACCGCCTCCCCCCTGCCGCCATCCACGATGATGCCGCGCTGCGCCAGCTGCACGTGCAGGCCGTGGATCACCTGTCCCCGCAGACGCTGGCCCGGCTGCGCAGCGCGCGCCAGGCCGCCGCGGCACCCGTGCGCCGGCGTGCGCACGGCTGGTGGATGGCCACGGCCTGTTCGGCGGTGGCCGCGCTGGCGCTGGGCTACAGCTTCACCGCCGCCCCGCCGGAAATGCCCGCCCCGAGCGTGGCCGCGATCGGGCTGGAAGACAGCAGCGATGTTCTGGACGAAAATCCCGACCTGTATGTCTGGCTGGCCGGCACCGACCTGGCAATGGAGTAACCGATGGCAACCCGATACCTGCTCGCACTGGCGCTGGCTCTCGCAGGCCCGCCCGTCCTGGCCCAGAGCCCGGCGCTGCCGGCCTGGGAGAACCTCACCGCGCAACAGCGCGAAGCGTTGATCGCCCCCGTGCGTGACCGCTGGAACGATGCGCCGCCGCCGCAGCGCGAGCGGATGCTGGCGCATGGCCAGCGCTGGCTGTCGATGACGCCGGAGCAGCGCGAACTGGCCCAGCGTGGCCGGCACCGCTTCGAGAACATGACGCCGGAGCAGCGCGAGCAGGCGCGGGCGCTGTTCGGCCAGATGCGCACGATGCGCCCGGAGGAGCGCAAGGCGCTGCGCGACCAGTGGGCCAGGATGACTCCGGAACAGCGCCAGGAATGGCTGAAGGCCAACCCGGTGAAGGATCCGCCGCCGCCACCGCCGAAGCGCTGAGCGGCCGGGACGGCGGATCAGGCGGCGGCGACCCAGCGGGTCCGGGACAGCAGTTCATCGTCCCAGTCGAAGGCGACCGCGCCGTCCTTCACGAACAGCGCCACGAAGTTGTACACGTTCCGGGCATACATCTCGCTGGCGTGCACCGCCCCCAGGCTGGCCAGGTCCAGCGGGCCGTCGATGATCACGCCGCCCAGATCGACCACCTCACCGGGCCGCGTCGCCTCGCAGTTGCCGCCGGTTTCCGCGGCCAGATCCACGATCACGCTGCCCGGCTTCATGCCGGCGACCATCGCGGTGCTGAGGATCCTGGGCGCCGGCCGCCCCGGCACGGCCGCGGTGCAGACCACCACGTCCACGCCGCGCAGGTGATCGCCCAGCCGCCGCTGCTGCTCGGCGCGTTCTTCATCGGTCAGCGGCCGCGCGTAACCGCCTTCGCCCACCGCGCTCACGCCCAGGTCCAGGAATTTGCCGCCCAGCGATTCGATCTGCTCGCGCGTTTCCGGACGCACGTCGAAACCTTCCACCTGCGCCCCCAGCCGGCGCGCGGTCGCGATCGCCTGCAGGCCGGCCACGCCGGCGCCGACCACCAGCACCTTCGAGGGGCGGATCGTGCCGGCAGCGGTGGTCAGCATCGGGAAGAAGCGGGGCGCGCGCTGGGCGGCGATCAGCATCGCCTTGTAGCCGGCCATGCCGGCCTGCGAACTGAGCACGTCCATCGACTGTGCACGGGTGGTGCGCGGCAGCCGCTCCAGCGGGAAGGCCTGCAACCCGCGCGACTGGATCATGCCGGCGCGGGCGGCATCGGCCTGCGGGTGCAGCATGCCGACCAGGCTGGCGCCGGATTTGAGCTGGCCCAGCCGCGCGGTGTCCGGCGGCTGCACGCACAGCACGATGTCGGCCTGGGCCAGCTGCGCCTCGTCGGCCAGGCGGGCGCCCACGTCGAGATACGCCTGATCCGGGAACCCGGCCGCCGCCCCGGCACCGGGCTCGAATGCGACCGATGCCCCCAGCGCGGCCAGCTTGCGCGCCGTCTCCGGCGTCATCGCCACGCGACGTTCGCCCGGCGCACGTTCCTTCACCACCAACACCTCGACAGCCATGCCTGCCCCGACGATCCGTGGAATGTGCAGTGATCCTACCCTACGGTCCGGACCTTAATGCACGGTCGCGTTTTTCGGGTCCAGCCGGTCGATCACGCCCTGCATGGCGCTGTCGAAGGCGCCATCGTCGATATGCGCGCGCAGGCGGCCCAGCCGCACCATCACCGCCAGCTCTTCCGGCGAGGCCACGCAAAAGCGCACGCCCCGCCGGTTCACGAACAGCAGGCGCGAGGAGATCGGGCTGATCCAGGAGAGCTTGCCGGCCTGGACCTTGCCGTCCTTGTCGACGAAATCCAGCCACGTGCCGATCTCCAGCCCGCGGAAGCGATCGGCATCGGCATTGTCGAAATCATTGATGTCGACCTTGCCGCCCAGCTCCACCGCCGGCGTGTCCTGCGGCGGCGACGGCAACGCGACCTGCGGCAGGTCGGGCAGCGCGCGCTCCAGCTCGGGACGCGATTCGGCGATCCCCTGCAACGTGTCGTGCAGCGCATCGATCGCGCTGGTGGCCGCATCGGCATGCACGCCGACACTGGCAAACACCTTGCGCAGCGCCGGGTGCCAGGCCTGCAGCCAGGGCTTGCCGACGATCTTGCGGCGCGCCTCGGCCACTTCATCGAGCATGCCATCGGCCAGCGCCAGCGCTTCGCCGACCGAACCGGCATCTTCGCCTTCGCGCAGCACGGTCAGGGTCAGGTGGTGCTGCCATGGCTGGCGCAGGAACTCGGCGATGGCCGCCGGCAAGGTGGCATCGGCGATGCGCCGGTCCAGTTCGGCGGACGCACGCGTGCGCGCCATTTCCAGCTTTTCCTGGCCGCGCTGGGTCTCGGCGGCACGCCGCTCGGCGATCTCGATGCGGCGGCGGTGCTGGGTCAGGAAGTCGCGGAATTCTTCTTCCAGGGTCAGGAAGATCGCCAGGTTCTCGTTGAACTCGGCCACCAGGCGCTCGATGATTTCCTCGACCTTGCCCATCAGCACGCGCTCGGCCTGGCTCTCGCCGGTGTTGCCTTCGCAGGCCTCGGCCAGCGAGTTGAGCAGCTTGCGCGCCGGGTGGGTCTTCTGCACGAACATGCGGCGGTCGAGCATGGCGACCTTGACGAAGGGCACCACCAGCCGGCCGATCAGTTCGCGCGAGCGGCCTTCCAGGTCGCGTTCGTCGAGCATCACATCGAACAGCATGCCGACCAGATCGATCGCGTCTTCATCCTGCGGATCCAGCCGGGCCTGGCCGGGGTCCACGCCGAGCCGGGTCGCGCCGGACAGCACTTCGCTCTTCAGGCGCTGGGCCAGCGATTCGCCGTCTTCACCGATCGCCGCGCGCAGCGTTGCGCTCGGCGTCGCCTGCAGCAGCGACAGCACCGACATCATCTCGCGCTGGCTGAGCGGGCGCTGCTGGCCGACCGCCACGCTGGCGGCCGAGGTGGCGTCCTCGCGCACGTGCCGGGTCTGCTGCAGCAGTTCGTGGAGCGCATCCAGCAGCATGCCCTGGTTGCCGCCCATGCCGTCGCCGGCCTCGCCGGCCGCCTCATGGCCGGCCTGCGCGTGCTGCATGCGGCCGCGGCTCTGGGCCCACCGGTCGGCAAAGCGCCGCGCCCATTCCGGGGCGGCGCCGTCATCACCGGCCAGCGCCGGATCGGGCTCGAAGCCCTCCATCGCCGGATCGCGGTCATCGCGCGCGGCCGGCGGCCGCGGCGGCGCGCGCCGGGGCGAGGGCATCTGCGGCATCACTCCCGCAGCGGCCAGTTGTTCGTCTACTTTTTCATAGCGCTTGCCGATCGGCTGGTGCAGGTCACGCTCGCACAGCTTGATCAGCACCAGGCGCACTTCCGGGGCCAGCTCACAATCGGCGAAGGCCTCATGGATGGCCACGCCCAGATGCTCGGGGCTGATCGGATTGGAATCGGCGTTCAACTCCAGGCCACCGGCGATCAGGCCCAGGCGGCGGTCCAGCCGCGCCAGCACCGGCTTGAAATCGCGCAGCAGCACGGTGGCGAAGTTGCGCACCGCCAGCCGCGATTCCAGCACATGCTCGGGGACCAGGCTCAGCCCTTCCTCGACCTGTCCGGCCAGCGTGGCCTCGGCCGACAGCGGCTCACCGAGCTCCATCGCCTCCCAGGCGGCGCCCAGGTGGTTGCGGAAGCCGGACACGATGTCGTCCCGGCGGCGGCGCAGTTCGCGCATGCCATCCAGGAACAGCAGCTGCGACGCGCCGGCGGTACCGGCACGGTCGAACAATACGTCGTCGAAGCGGGCCAGCACGGTCGCGAACGACTCGACCAGCGCCGGCAGCGCGGCCTCGCGGGCCATCTTCAACAACGCCGGGTCACGACCCGGTTGCCCCGGAACATTGGGCGTGGCGATCATGCGAAAAGGCTCCCCACCTTCGCAGGCACTGGGTACAACATGGGAACGACAAACACCGGTGCCTCCCCAGCACCCGCGTTCAGACGGTAGGTCGGCCGACCGGTCAGGGACAATGAAGCAGTCGACACGTTAAACCTCATTACGGGCGTCCCCGCAGTGTTTGTATCCTAAGCTGAGCAGCGTCGGGAAGCGAGTACGGCGCGACGCGGGACGCCCATTGATTAAGTGATGTTCATCACGCTTTGTCGCAAATTGCACCGAGATGGCCCCGAACCGTGTCACAAACCGTCCCGACTATAATCAGTGCACCGTGAAGCCTGATCGAGTCGCCATGTCCCTGCCCCCCGCCCTGCTCGCCCTGGATGCCCGCCGTTCGGTCCCCGCCAAGCAACTGGGGGCGCCCGGTCCGGATCCGGACACCCTGTTGCGGATGCTGGCCTCGGCCGTGCGGGTCCCCGATCACGGCAAGCTGGTGCCGTACCGCTTCCTGCGTATCGCCGGCGATGCCCGTCACACTCTGGGTGACTTCCTGGCCGAGCGCAGCGCCGCGCGCGATCCGCAGGCCTCGGCTGCGCAGCTGGACAAGGATCGCCAGCGCTTCTCGCATGCGCCGCTGATCATCACCGTGATCGCCAGCCCCCGGCCCAGCCCCAAGGTGCCCGAGCAGGAACAGCTGATGACCGCCGGCTGCGTCTGTTTCGCGCTGCTGCAGGCCGCACAGGCGTTCGGTTTCGGCGCGCAGTGGCTGACCGCCTGGATGGCGTTCGACCCGGCCGTGCATGCCCATCTGGGCCTGGCCGAGGGCGAGCAGATCGCTGGCTTCATCCATATCGGCACGCCCAGGACCGACGTGCCCGAGCGCGATCGCCCGGACCCGGCCGCACTGCTGCAGGACTGGGAGGGCTGAGATGGCCGCCCTGCCCGGCGCCGTCGCGCCTGTTGCCGCCCTCGCGCCGCGCGCGCCGCTGTACCTGGTCGATGCCAGCCTGTACGTGTTCCGCGCGTGGCATTCGATGCCCGATGAATTCCAGGACCAGCAGGGTTGGCCGACCAATGCCGTGCACGGCTTCGCCCGGTTCCTGCTGGACCTGCTGGAACGCGAGCGCCCGGCGCATATCGCCATCGCGTTCGACGAGGCGCTGGACAGCTGTTTCCGGCATCGGCTGTACACGGCCTACAAAGCCAACCGCGATCCGGCCCCGGATGCCCTGCGCCGCCAGTTCGCGCACTGCAAGGCGCTGTGCGTGGCGCTCGGCCTGCCGGTGCTGGCGCATACCGAATACGAAGCCGACGACCTGATCGGCAGCGCCCTGCATGCGCGCCGCGATGCCGGCATGCGCGGAGTGATCATCTCCGCCGACAAGGATCTCTCCCAGCTGCTGTACGAACACGACGAGCAGTGGGATTACGCACGCAACCAGCGCTGGGGCATGGCCGGGGTCAAGGCGCGCCACGGCGTGCACGCGCACCAGATCGCCGATTACCTGGCGCTGTGCGGCGATGCGGTGGACAACATCCCCGGCGTGACCGGCGTGGGCGCCAAATCGGCGGCCGTGCTGCTGGCCCACTTCGGCAGCCTGGATGTGCTCTACGAAAGACTTGATGAAGTGCCCTTCCTGCGCCTGCGCGGCGCGGCGCAGATGGCGGTGCGGCTGCGCGAGCAGCGCGAGCACGCGCTGCTGTGGCGGCAGTTGACCACCATCGCGCTGGATGCGCCGGTGGATGCCGGCAGCGCCGATTTCAGCCGCGGCGTGGCCGACCCGCAGATGCTGCAGGGGCTGTGCGATGCCCTGCGCTTCGGCCCCTTGACCCGGCGCCGGCTGTTCACCGCGGCCGGCCTGTCCGATGCCTCCTCCATTGCCAGCGAGTTCGCATGAGCCACACCACGCAAGACCCCAAGGTCGTTTTCGAAGGCAAGTACCAGCGCATGGTCGTGCGCGGCACATGGGAATACAGCGAACGCACCCATGCCGGTGGCCTGGCCGCGATCATCATCGCGGTCACGCCGCAGGACACCGTGCTGTTCGTCGAACAGTTCCGCGTACCGCTGCAGGCCCGGACGATCGAGATGCCGGCCGGTTTGGTCGGCGATATCGATGCGGGCGAGTCGATCGAGGTATCGGCCGTGCGCGAACTGGAAGAAGAAACCGGCTGGACCGCCGATCACGCCGAGGTGCTGATGATCGGCCCGACCTCGTCCGGCGCCAGCAGCGAGAAGGTCGCCTTCGTGCGCGCCACCGGCCTGCGCAGGGTCGGTGAGGGCGGTGGCGATGCCAGCGAAGACATCACCGTGCACGAGATCCCGCGCGCGCGCGCGGCGGCCTGGCTGGTCGAAAAGATGGGCCAGGGCTACGCGCTGGACGCCAAGCTGTGGGCGGGCCTGTGGATGATCGAACACCATCTGGACGGTACCCCGCGTGGCTGATGCGTTCACCCATCCCAGCACCGGTGCATCGTTGCTGGGCCCGGCCGACCCGGCGCCGTTCACCGTGCATCAGGCGCAGGGCCGCGCGCCCTATCTGCTGATCGCCGACCATGCCGGCCAGCAGGTGCCGGCGTCACTGGCCGGCCTCGGCCTGCCGCAGCGCGAGCTGGACCGCCACATCGGCTGGGACATCGGTATCGCCGGGGTCACCGCCGAACTGGCGCGGCTGCTGGATGCGTGGGCGATCACCCAGACGTATTCGCGGCTGGTGATCGACTGCAACCGGCCGCTGGCCTCGCCCACGCTGATGCCGGCGGTCAGCGACCTCACCGTGGTTCCCGGCAACCAGCACCTGTCACCGCTGCAGCGTCAGCAGCGCATCGATGCGATCCATGCGCCCTACCATGCGCGCATCGATGCCGAGCTCGATGCCCGCCAGGCGCAGGCCCGGCCGACCTGGCTGGTGATGATGCACAGCTTCACGCCGGTGATGAATGACGCCGTGCGGCCCTGGCATGCCGGCGTGCTGTACCACCGCGACACGCGGTTCGCACACGCGCTGCTGCAGGCGCTGCGCGACGAAGGCGACCTGGTGGTCGGCGACAACCAGCCCTACGCGGTCAGCAGCACCAGCGACTACGCGGTGCCGGTGCATGGCGAAGGCCGTGGGCTGGTGCATGTGGAGCTTGAGATCCGCCAGGATCTGATTGCCGATGCCGCCGGGCAACTGGCCTGGGCGCAGCGGCTGGCGCGGATGTTCACGGCCTTGCAGCCGCAGCTGGACGCCTTCGCGCAACCGTAGCGCCGCCGCTGCACCGCCCCCCGCGATCACCCTACCGAAGGCGCGGGCATCCACGGAAACGCACCGTAGCCACGGATCTCCAGCGCGATGCCGGCCGCCTGGAACTCCGCCACCATCGCCGTGGCACGGGCGCGCTCCAGATCCCGCCCGAGCTCCACCGGCAACGCGCGGCACAGGGGCAGCGCCTGGCCCAGCGGAATACCCCGCACCGCCGCCGTCAGCCGCGCGGCCTCCTTCACCGCCGCGGCCGGGCACTGCACCAGCGCCACGTCGAACGCGGCGAAGATGCCCCGCGCCACGCCCAACGCACGCGCGGCCTGCTGCGCCTCGGCCGTCGCTTCGCCCAGCGCCTCATCGATGCCCGCCACCTGCGCGAAGGCGTCGTACTCGCTGTAGTACGCCAGCGCCTGCGCGTAGTCGTCCAGCGTGGACAGCGGACGCTGGCGCTTCTGCACCTCCAGCACGTCGGCGAAGGTAGCGGCCTCCAGATAGGTGCTCAACGCATGCTGTGCGGCGAACGCCTCCACGCGCGCATCGTCATGCTCAGCGTCGTGGTCGGACAGCCAGAACCGGGCATCACGTTCATCGCCGTCGGTTGCGTAGACCCAGCCATAGCGGTCCCACACCTCACGATCGTTGCTGCAGCCGGCGATGGCCTCGAGCACCTGGCCCAGGGTAAGCAGGTCGGTCATCGTTCTATCCTTCCTTCGCACACAGCGGCGCCGGCATCGCAGCCGTCTGCTGCGGCCGCAGCCACAACGCCACGCCCACCCCCAGCAGCGCGAACACCGCCGCACCGTACTGCGCATGGATCATGCCCTGCAGGGCTGCCGCACTGCTGGCGCCTGCGCTGCCGCGCCCGGCGTTGGCCAGCATCACCAGCACCGCCAGGCCCAGCGCGCCGCCGATCTGCTGCGCCGTGGCGGCCATGCCCGAGGCCACGCCCTGCTGCGCGGCCGGCACGCCCTGCCCGGCCACGATCCACATCGCCGTCCAGGTGATGCCCTGGCCCAGGCTGAGCACCACGATGCCCGGCAGCAGCGCCCAGTAGGACGCGCCATACGGCAACGCGACGGCGACCGCGGCGATCCCGATCGCACCGGCCAGCATGCCCACCGCCAGCACCTGGCGTGGCGAGCGCTGCGCGAGCATGCGCTCGGCGAGGCGGATGCCGAGCGTGCACACCAGGGTCGGCGGCAGGAAGGCCAGGCCGGCCTGCAGCGCGCTCCAGCCGTAGCCATCCTGGTAGTACAGCGCCAGGAAGTAGTACTGCACGCCGTAGCTGCTCATGAACAGCATCGTCAGCAGCATCGCCGCACGCAGGCTGCGCAGGCGCAGCAGCGAGAACTGCATCAGCGGGTCGCGGCTGCCGCGTTCGATCTGCACGAAGGCGGCCAGCATCACCGCCGAGACCACCAGGCAGATCAGCGTGCGCGGCGCGGACCACCCCCATTCGGGGCCCTGTACCACGGTGGTCACCAGCAGGCTGCCGCCGAGAGTCACCGTCACGCAGCCGGCCAGATCGAACGCGCGGCCCGCCTGCGGCGCCGGATCGCGCGGCAGCCACCAGCCGCCCAGCAGCGCGCAGCCGCCGGCGACCGGCACGATCACCAGCAGCACCGAGGCCCAGCCGAAGCTCTGGGTCAGCACCCCACCCAGCAGCGTGCCCAGCGCCAGGCCACCGGCGCTGGCCATCGACCAGATCGCCAGCGCGCGATTGCGCGGCGCGCCTTCGGCGTAGAGCGTGTTGATCAGCGCCAGCGTGGCCGGGAACAGCAGCGCCGCACCGATGCCCTGCACCGCGCGGGCGGCGATCAGCAGCCACGCACTGGTGCTGAAGCCGCCGACCAGCGAGGCCAGCGCGAACAGCGCCATGCCCAGCCGATAGACCCGGCGGCGCCCGAGCAGGTCCGCCGCGCGGCCGCCCAGCAGCAGGCACCCGCCGAAGGCCACCGTGTAGCCGCTGACGATCCACTGCAGCTGCTGGGCATTGATGCGCAGCTGCGCGCCCATCTCGTGCAGGGCGACGAAGATGATCGTGGAATCCAGCGCGATGATCAGCTGCGCGGTGGCCAGCAGGGCCAGCGCCAGGCGTGGAAAGGCGGGCGCCGGCGCGCCAGCGGGGGACAGGGGGGAGGTCATGCCGACTCGGTGCTGCGTAAGAAGGGGGGCAGTCTCATTGATGACGCTGCAGAAATAAACCCGGATACTTCGATATCTGTCATGCATATCCGCATGAATCGGAGAACTCCATGGACCTCAACGCCGTGCGCATGCTGGTGCAGGTGGCCGAGGCGCGCAGCTTCACCGTCGCCGCCGGCCAGCTGGGGATCAGCCAGTCCGGGCTGTCGCGGGCGATCGGCCGGCTGGAGAGCGCGCTGGGCGTGCGCCTGCTCCACCGCACCACCCGCAACGTCAGCCTGACCCCGGATGGCCGCCAGTTCGTGGAGCACTGTGCGCCGCTGCTGAGCGGGCTGGAGGATGCCGAACGGCGGCTGGGCGATCGCCCTTCCACGCCGGCGGGCGTGCTGAAACTGACGGCGCCGTCGATGTTCGGGCGCAAGGTGCTGGTGCCGCTGGCCGGGCAGTTGATGGCAACGCACCCGCAGCTGCAGTTCGAGCTGGTGCTCAACGACCGGCTGGTGGATCTGGTCGAAGAAGGTTTCGATGCCGCGCTGCGCACCGGGCCGATCAGCGACGTGCGCATGGTGGCGCGCCCGCTGCGGCCGTTGAACTGGGTCACCGTCGCCTCCCCGGCCTACATCGCGCGGCACGGGCCGCCGGCCACGGTGGAGGCGCTGCAGGATCACGCCTGCCTGGCGGTGCGCAATCTGCGCAGTGGGCGGCTGGTGGACTGGCAGTTCCGCGATGGGCAGGGTCAGCTGCGCGAGTTCACCCCGCCGGCGCGGATGGTGTTCGACAGCGGCGACCCGCTGGTGGAGGGCGCGCTGGCCGGCATCGGCATCGTGCAGGTGATGGATTTCGCCGTGGCCGACGCGCTGGCCGACGGGCGGCTGCAGCGGGTGCTGCAGCCCTTCGAGGGCCGCAGCCGGGTGCTCTCGCTGGTTTACCCGCCCTCGCGGCAGGCCTCGCCGAAGCTGCAGGTGCTGGCTGAGGCGCTGCTGGGCGGGGAGTGGTGACCCGCCCTGCGGCAGTGCCGGCGCTCGGCCGGCAGCGTGCGATCACCCCGCGAAGCGATCCGTCGCACGCACCAGCGCGTCGACGTTCTCGGCTTCGAACGCGGAGTGCCCCGAAGCCGGGCTGATTTCCAGCGTAGATTTCGGCCATGCCTTGTGCAGTTCCCACGCACTCTGCAGCGGGCAGACCACGTCGTAGCGGCCATGCACGATCACGCCCGGGATATCGGCGATGCGGTGCACGTCGCGCAGCAGCTGTTCTTCGACCTCGAAGAAACCGCCGTTGACGAAGTAGTGGTTTTCGATGCGCGCGAAGGCCAGCGCGAACTGCGGATCTTCGTGGCTGTTCACGAAGTCGTCGTCCACGTGCAGGAAGCTGGTGGCGCCTTCCCACACGCTCCACGCCTTGGCCGCCGCCAACCGGGTGGCTTCATCGTCGCTGGTCAGGCGGCGGTGGAAGGCGGAGATCAGATCGTGCCGCTCCACCGCCGGGATCGGCGTGAGGTAATGCTCCCAGGCATCCGGGAACAGGCGGCTGGCGCCTTCCTGGTAGAACCACTCCAGCTCCCAGCGGCGCAGCATGAAGATGCCGCGCAGGACCAGCTCGGTCACGCGCTGCGGGTGGGTCTGCGCGTAGGCCAGCGCCAGGGTCGAGCCCCAGCTGCCGCCGAACACCTGCCACCGGTCGATCTTCAGATGCGTGCGCAGCTTTTCGATGTCGGCCACCAGGTCCCACGTGGTGTTGTCGACCAGGTCCGCGTGCGGCGTCGAGCGGCCGGCCCCGCGCTGGTCGAACAGGATGATGCGGTACTTGGCCGGGTCGTGGAACCGGCGCATCTTGTCGCTGCAGCCGCCACCCGGCCCGCCGTGCAGCATCACCACCGGCTTGCCGTCGGGATTGCCGCACTGCTCGAAATAGAGCGTGTGGCGGTCATCGACCTTCAGGGTGCCGACGTCGAACGGGGTGATTTCCGGATACAGCGTACGCATGACAGAAGCTCCATGTGGAATGACGCCACCGGGCCGCGCGGCCCTTCAGGCGGCGCCGCCGCACGGTGGCCGCGCCATTCTAACGGGGCAGCGCGCCGGCGCCCTGGCCGGAACGGGCCGGCAGACAGCCCAGGCTCACGCGGTCGCGCTGTTCCAGGTCCTGCTCGGTGGCCACCTGCGCGAAGCCGGCCTGCAGCAGCAACGTGCGGATCGCCGCGCCCTGGTCCCAGCCGTGTTCGATCAGCAGCCAGCCACCGGGCTGCAGCTGCGCCGCCGCGCCGGCCACGATCACCCGGATGTCATCCAGGCCGTCGCTGCCCGAGGCGAGCGCCGTGGGCGGTTCGAAGCGCAGGTCGCCCTGCACCAGATGCGGATCGTCGCTGGCGATGTAGGGCGGATTGGTCGCGATCAGATCGAACCGCTCCTGCCCCAGCGGCGCATGCCACGCGCCGGCCCGGAAGGCCACGTTGGCCAACCCGTGGCGCTGCGCATTGCGCTGGGCCACCGCGAGCGCGGCCGTGCTGAGATCGGTGGCGACCACCGTGGCCAGGGGACGCTCGCTGGCCAGCGCCAGCGCGATCGCGCCACTGCCGGTGCCCAGATCGGCGATCCGCAGCGGGCGGTCTTCGGGCAGGCGTTCCAGGGCCAGTTCGACCAGCCGCTCGGTGTCCGCGCGCGGGATCAGGGTCGCCGGCGTGACCTCCAGCTCCAGCGTCCAGAAGCCACGGCGGCCGAGCAGGTACGCCACCGGCTGGCCCGCCACCCGCTGGGCCAGCACTGCCGCAAAGGCCGCCTGGTCGGCCGTCGCCACCGGATCGGTGGCGTGCGCGAACAGCCAGCTGCGGTCGCGCCCGAGCACGTGCAGCAGCAGCAGTTCGGCCTCGTGGCGGCCCTCCGGCCCGGGCAGGACCTGCGCGGCCGCGGCAAGCAGCTGGCGGATGTCGGGGGCGGGGGCAGCGGCGGTCATGGCGGTCAGGCAAGGTCGGGGCGCGCAGTGTAGAGCACCGCACCATTCAGGCAGCGGCGGGCGTGGATAAGCAGCGGCTATTGAACAGGGCAGGCCGCGATAGGCTCTAAGTCATTGCGCTGCAACGTTTCTGAGCGATATGCCTCATAGCGTTCATCGCAGAATCACCCCACGTCGATAGACTCCATCTATCCAATAGATGTAATCAATGGATTGTCCTTATGGGAACGGAGCCGCTAACCTGTGTTGGTCGCTTCACCCACCCCCTTCACCAAGAGGAACAACGATGTCGCTCATCAACACCCAGATCCAGCCGTTCGAAGCCAACGCCTACCAGAACGGCGAGTTCATCAAGGTCTCCGACAGCACTCTGAAGGGCCACTGGTCCGTGCTGATCTTCATGCCGGCCGCGTTCACCTTCAACTGCCCGACCGAGATCGAAGACGCCGCCGATCATTACGCCGAGTTCCAGAAGATCGGCGCCGAGGTCTACATCATCACCACCGACACGCACTTCTCGCACAAGGTGTGGCACGAAACCTCGCCGGCCGTCGGCAAGGCCCAGTTCCCGCTGGTCGGCGATCCGACCCATACGCTGACCAACGCCTTCGGCGTGCATATTGCCGAAGAAGGCCTGGCCCTGCGTGGCACCTTCATCATCAACCCGGAAGGCGTGATCAAGACCGTGGAGATCCACTCCAACGAGATCGCCCGTGACGTCTCCGAGACCCTGCGCAAGCTGAAGGCGGCCCAGTTCACCGCCGCCAACCCGAACCAAGTCTGCCCGGCCAAGTGGAAGGAAGGCGAAAAGACCCTGACCCCGTCGCTGGACCTGGTCGGCAAGATCTAAGCCGCTGCCCATCCCCATCCCCGCCCGCCGGGGATGGGGGTGAACCCAAGCCGGTGCCCCCGCGCCGGTTTCGGTTCACCCCCATGTCGCGCAGATGCACCCGCGGGGTGCGTCGACGCTGCCCCCTTGCCTGATTCAAGGAGTTTTTCGATGTTGGATGCCACCCTCCAGTCCCAGCTGAAAACCTATCTGGAACGCGTCACCCGTCCGATCCAGATCACGGCGCACGCGGATGACGGCGCCAAGTCGCAGGAAATGCTTGAACTGCTGAACACGCTGACCACCCTGTCCACGCAGATCAGCCTGGAGGTGCGTCGCGACAGCGGCGAGCGCACGCCCTCCTTCGCGCTGACCACGCCGGGTCAGGACATCCACCTGGCCTTCGCCGGCCTGCCGATGGGCCACGAGTTCACCTCGCTGGTGCTGGCGCTGCTGCAGGTCGGCGGGCATCCCTCCAAGGCCACCGCCGAGGTGATCGAGCAGGTGCGCAGCCTGGAGGGCGAGTACCGCTTTGAAACCTATTTCTCGCTGTCCTGCCAGAACTGCCCGGACGTGGTCCAGGCGCTGAACCTGGCGGCGGTGCTGAACCCGCGCATCCAGCACGTGGCGATCGACGGCGGCCTGTTCCCGGCCGAGGTCGAAGCGCGCCAGATCATGTCCGTGCCGACCGTGTACCTCAATGGTGAAGTGTTCGACCAGGGCCGGATGTCGCTGGAGCAGATCGTGGCCAAGCTGGACACCGGCAGCAGCAAGCGCGATGCCGAGAAGCTCCGCGCCAAGGCGGCCTTCGATGTGCTGGTGGTCGGCGGTGGCCCGGCCGGCGCAGCCGCGGCGATCTATGCCGCCCGCAAGGGCATCCGCACCGGCGTGGCGGCCGAGCGTTTCGGTGGCCAGGTGCTGGACACGATGGCGATCGAGAACTTCATCTCCGTCAGCGAGACCGAAGGTCCGAAGCTGGCGGCCGCGCTGGAACAGCATGTGCGCGAATACGAGGTGGACATCATGAACCTGCAGCGCGCCACCGCGCTCAAGCCGGCCGGCAATGACGGGCTGGTCGAGATCGTGCTGGAAAACGGTGCCTCGTTGAAGTCGCGCTCGGTGATCCTGTCCACCGGTGCGCGCTGGCGCCAGATGAACGTGCCCGGTGAAGACCAGTACCGCAACAAGGGCGTGGCGTACTGCCCGCATTGCGACGGCCCGCTGTTCAAGGGCAAGCGCGTGGCGGTGATCGGCGGCGGCAACTCCGGCGTGGAAGCGGCGATCGACCTGGCGGGTCTGGTGACGCATGTGACCCTTCTGGAATTTGATGACAAACTGCGGGCCGATGAAGTACTGCAGAAGAAGCTGCGCAGCCTGGGCAACGTCACCATCATCACCAGCGCCCTCACCCAGGAAGTGCTGGGCGATGGCCAGAAGGTGACGGGCCTGGTCTACCAGGACCGCGTCGGGGGCGATTCGCACCGGGTGGAGCTGGAAGGCATCTTCGTGCAGATCGGCCTGCTGCCGAACACCGAGTGGTTGAAGGATTCGGTGGCGCTGTCCCCGCGCGGCGAGATCGTGATCGACGACCGCGGCCAGACCAGCGTCCCCGGCGTGTTCGCGGCAGGCGATTGCACTACCGTTCCGTACAAGCAGATCGTCATCGCGATGGGCGCCGGCTCGACGGCGGCACTGAGCGCTTTCGATCACCTGATCCGCACTTCCGTTCCCAAGAGCAGTGGCGCTGTCGCCGAAGCTGCCTGAACGTCCGGGTCCCGGTTCGCCGGGACCCTTGTCCGTCCTGCTGGGTAGCCACGCCATCACCCGGTCCATTACCGCTAGAGGTCTAAAGGAATGAACCTACGTGATCTGAAGTATCTGGTGGCACTGGCCGAGCACCGTCATTTCGGTCGAGCCGCTGCCGCCTGCTTCGTCAGCCAACCTACCCTGTCCACCCAGATCCGCAAGCTCGAGGACGAGCTGGGGCTGCCGCTGGTGGAACGCGCCCCGCGCAAGGTGATGCTGACCCCCGCCGGGGTCGAGGCCGCCGCCCGCGCGCGCACCATCGTGGCCGAAGTGGAACAGATGAAGGAGGCCGCGCGCCGCAGCCGGGATCCGGAGGCGGGCACCGTGCGCCTGGGCATCTTCCCGACGCTGGGCCCGTACCTGCTGCCGCACGTGATCCCCAACATCCGCGAGCGCTTCCCGCAGCTGGAACTGCTGCTGGTGGAAGAAAAGAGCGATGAGCTGCTCAACCGGCTGCGCGAAGGCAAGCTCGATGCCGCCCTGCTCGCCCTGCCGCTGGACGATGACCAGCTGCACGCCGAATTCCTGTTCGAAGAGCCCTTCCTGCTGGCCGTCTCCGGACAGCATCCGCTGGCCCGCCGCCAGCATCTGGACGTGCAGGAACTGTCCACGCAGAAACTGCTGCTGCTCGAAGACGGGCACTGCCTGCGCGACCAGGCCCTGGCCGTCTGCCGGCTGTTCGGTGCGAACGAGAAATCCGAATTCCGCGCCACCAGCCTGGAAACGCTGCGGCAGATGGTGGCCGCCGATGTGGGCATCACCCTGCTGCCGACGCTCTCGGTCAAGCCGCCGGTGCCGCGCTCGGAAAACATCCGCCTGCTCGATTTCAGCGGCGATGACCGCCCCAGCCGTCGCATCGCGATGGCCTGGCGCCGCAGCTCGGCGATGACCGGCTTCCTGGAACAGCTCGCCCAGCAGTTCAAGCGCCTGCCCAAGGGCCTGTTCGCGCTGGAAACACCCGCCCCCGATACCGCGGCCCGTCACACCGTGTGAGCCTGGCTGAACCCCCTGGCAGGGGCGGCCCGGCAACGGGTCGCATCCGCGTGCGATTGTCAGCACAATAGAAGAAGGCGGTGCCAGCAGGCGCCGCCTTTTTACATGGGTCATCCACACACGCAAGGAGCTCTACATGTCCACTTCCAGCGGACTTCCCCCGTCCATCATTGTTTCCAGCACCGACATGGATCGCCTGGATGCCATGCTGGACTCCCCCGCCGTGAGCCAGACGCCCGCCGCGCTCGCTCTGGCCCAGGAACTCAACCGTGCGACCGTCGTGGCGCCGGACCAGATTCCCGATGGCACTGTCATGATGCATTCGCGCGTGGAGTGCGAAGATGAGGTGCAGAACGAGACGCATGTTCTGACCCTGGTTTTCCCCCGTGAAGCGGACGTCGAACAGGGCAAGGTCTCGATCCTCGCACCGGTGGGCACGGCCCTGCTGGGCCTGTCGGTCGGCCAGAGCATGGACTGGACTGCACCGGGCGGCCGCAAGCTGCGCCTGCGCGTCAACGCCGTCCACAACCCGACCCACTGAGCCTGCTGCGTTGCGCGCAGGCCCCATCCCCACCAGGAGTTGCAATGAGTACCGTTTCGCCGTCCAAACTCTCCCAACTGCGTGACCTCTCCGTCGTCGTGGCCGATACCGGCGATTACGAGGCGATCAAGCGGCTCACGCCGGTCGACTGCACCACCAACCCGACCCTGGTGAAGAAAGCGCTGGATCTGCCGGTCTATGCCGAGCTGATCGAGCGCGAGCTGGCCTGGGGCCGCGAGCAGGGCGGCGAGCGCGAGACCGTGGTCAACGCCGTGGCCGATCGCCTGACCGTCGGCGTCGGCACCCTGCTCAGCACCCTGGTGCCGGGCCGCGTGTCCACCGAGGTGGATGCCGATCTGGCCCACGATACGGCCGCCACGGTCGCCAAGGCGCGCCAGTTCATCGCGATGTATGCCGATGCCGGCGTGCCGCGCAGCAAGGTGCTGATCAAGATCGCCGCCACCTGGGAAGGCGTGGAAGCGGCGCGCCAACTGCAGGCCGAAGGCATCGACTGCAACCTGACGCTGATCTTCAACCCGACCCAGGCCCTGGCCTGCAGCGAGGCCGGCGCGTTCCTGATTTCGCCGTTCGTCGGGCGCATCCTGGATTGGTACGTGGCCAACGGCCAGGCACCGGCCAGCATCGATGAAGATCCCGGCGTGGTGTTCGTGCGCGGCGTCTACGCCGAGTTCAAGCGCCGCGGCTCGCCCACGGTGGTGATGGGCGCCTCGTTCCGCTCGACCGCGCAGATCGAAGCGCTGGCCGGCTGCGACCGCCTGACGATCTCGCCGGACCTGCTGGAGAAGCTCGACGCAGAGCAGGGCCCGTTGCCGCGCAAGCTGGTCGCCGGCAGCCGCGAAACGGTGGAGACCACGGCCGTGGATGCGGCCCGTTTCGCTGCCGATCTGGCGGCCGATCCGATGGCCACCGAAAAGCTGGCCAGCGGCATCGATGCCTTCGCCAAGGATCTGGACGCGCTGCGCCAGACCATCCGCGCGCGGCTGTAAGCCTGGGCCTGCTGCCTGGATGACAGAAGGCCCCGCACTGCGGGGCCTTCTGCTGTGGGCCGGCGGTGGCGCGGGGGATCAGGCATCCACGCCGATCGGGCAGCTCACGCCGGTGCCGCCGATCCCGCAGTACCCATTCGGGTTCTTGGCCAGGTACTGCTGGTGGTAATCCTCGGCGTAGTAATAGGTCGGCGCCGGGAACACGATCTCGGTGGTGATCGCACCGTAACCGGCCGCGCTCAACCGCTGCTGGTAGGCCGCGCGGCTGGCCAGTGCCGCATCGTACTGGGCCTGGCCGGCGGCATGGATCGCCGAGCGGTACTGGGTGCCGGTGTCGTTGCCCTGGCGCATGCCCTGGGTCGGATCGTGGCTTTCCCAGAACACCTGCAGCAGCGTTTCCAGCGTGACCAGCGCCGGGTCATAGACGACCTCGACGATCTCCGTATGCCCGGTCAGGCCGGAGCAGACTTCCTCGTAGGTGGGGTTCGGGGTGACCCCGCCGGCGTAACCGACCGAGGTCGAATACACCCCCGGCAGCGTCCAGAACATGCGTTCGGCGCCCCAGAAACAGCCCATGGCGAAGCGCACGCGCTCCAGCCCGGCGAAACTGTCCTTCAACGGGTGGCTGTTCACGTAGTGCTGGTTGTGCAGCAGCGGCAGCGGGTGCTCGCGGCCCGGCAACGCTTCCTCCGGGCGCGGCAGGCGCTGCTTGAAGGCGCCGATGCCCAACAGACCGGTTCCCATACCCAACATGGCGTTCTCCTAGGCCGGCGGCAGGCCGGCGCTTTCGTCACCGTCGAATATGGGGTCGCTGGGGGCCGCGCCCAAGTCCAGCCGGGCCACGATGTCCTCGGCCTCGGGCCGGGCCAGGTCGGGCACGCAGACGCGCAGCACGCCGAACAACGGGAGCTCGCCCATCCCGCCCAGCAGCGATTCGCCGAAGACGAAGGCGGGGATGCCGGCATCCTCCAGCGCGTGCTTGACCAGATGGGCGTCGAACAGGTTGTCGGCCTGGTAGATCAGGTGCATGGGCGGGCTCCGCAGGGCGTGGGGCCAGCATACGCCCGGGCGATGAAGGCGTACCGACCCGGCCCGCGGGCAAGCCCACCCCCGACAGGCTAAACTGTTGGTCTTTCTGCCTTTTAACTGCGACCGCGCATCATGTCCGAGCCTACCGCCGCCCCCACCGACGCCCTTCCGGAACCCCAGGAAAAACGGGATTTCATCCGTCAGATCGTCCGCGAGGACCTGGCCGCCGGCAAGCATGCCGCGATCAAGACGCGCTTCCCGCCCGAGCCCAACGGCTACCTGCACATCGGCCATGCCAAGTCGATCTGCCTGAACTTCGGCATCGCCGGCGAGTTCAATGGGGTCTGCAACCTGCGTTTCGACGACACCAACCCGGCCAAGGAAGATCCGGAGTACGTGGCCGCGATCCAGGACGATGTGCGCTGGCTGGGCTTTGAGTGGAACGAGCTGCGGCATGCCTCGGATTACTTCGATGCCTATTACCTGGCCGCGCAGAAGCTGATCACCGATGGCAAGGCGTATGTGTGCGACCTCTCGGCCGAGGAAGTGCGGGCCTACCGCGGCACCCTGACCGAGCCGGGCCGTCCCTCGCCGTTCCGCGAGCGCAGCGTCGAAGAAAACCTGGACCTGTTCGCGCGCATGCGCGCCGGCGAGTTCCCGGACGGTGCGCGCACCGTGCGCGCCAAGATCGACATGGCCAGCGGCAACATCAACCTGCGCGACCCGGCCCTGTACCGGATCAAGCACGTCGAACACCAGAACACCGGCAACGCATGGCCGATCTACCCGATGTATGACTTCGCGCATGCACTGGGCGATTCGATCGAGGGCATCACCCACTCGCTGTGCACGCTGGAGTTCGAAGACCATCGCCCGCTGTACGACTGGTGCGTGGACAACGTTGATTTCGCGCACCACGATGCGCTGACCCAGCCGCTGGTCGATCGCGGCCTGCCGCGTGAAGCGGCCAAGCCGCGCCAGATCGAATTCTCGCGCTTGAACATCAACTACACGGTGATGAGCAAGCGCAAGCTGATGGCGCTGGTCACCGAACAGCTGGTGGATGGCTGGGAAGATCCGCGCATGCCGACCCTGCAGGGCCTGCGTCGCCGTGGCTACACCCCGGCGGCGATGCGCCTGTTCGCCGAGCGCGTGGGCATCAGCAAGCAGAACTCGATGATCGATTTCAGCGTGCTCGAAGGCGCGCTGCGCGAAGACCTCGACAGCGCCGCCGCGCGCCGCATGGCGGTGGTCGATCCGGTCAAGCTGGTGCTGACCAATCTGCCCGAGGGTCACGAGGAAACCCTGACCTTCGCCAACCATCCCAAGGACGACGCGTTCGGAACCCGCGAGGTGCCGTTCGCACGTGAGCTGTGGATCGAGCGCGAGGATTTCGCCGAGGTCCCGCCGAAGGGCTGGAAGCGCCTGGTACCGGGCGGCGAAGTGCGCCTGCGCGGCGCCGGCATCATCCGCTGCGATGAGGTGATCAAGGATGCCGACGGCACCATCACCGAGCTGCGCGGCTGGCTGGATCCGGAATCGCGGCCGGGCATGGAAGGCGCCAACCGCAAGGTCAAGGGCACCATCCACTGGGTCAGCGCCGTGCACGCGGTGCCGGCCGAGATCCGCCTGTACGACCGTCTGTTCTCGGTGGCCAACCCGGACGATGAATCCGACGGCAAGACCTACCGCGATTACCTCAATCCGGACTCGCGCCGCACCGTCACCGGCTACGTCGAGCCGGCCGCGGCCAGTGCCGCGCCGGAACAGTCGTTCCAGTTCGAGCGGACCGGCTACTTCGTCGCCGACCGCCGCGACCACACCGCCGCCACGCCGGTGTTCAACCGCAGCGTGACCCTGCGCGATACCTGGTCGGCGTAAGCTGCACCCGGCCGGTGCCTGGCACCGGCCACCGCGTGACCCGCGCGGCCCTGCATCGGCAGGGCCTACGCTCCGGATTCCCCGTGACCGGCGCCGCACTGCGTCGGCGTGCGCGTGGCCGCGTTCAGCGCGGGCACGGCATCCCCGGGCGCGGCCCGATACACTGCCGTTGCTCCATCTTTGAAGAGGTTCATGTCCCGATGCTGTACGCGCAAGTCCATCTCACCCTGCCCGCCTGGATCCACGACCAGATCGATCTGGGCCGTGCCTATCCCGGGGATGCCGACAAGGTCGCGCTGGCGATCGAACTGTCGCGCCTGAATGTCGAGGCGCAGACCGGCGGCCCGTTCGGCGCCGTGGTGTTTGGGCCGGACCATCGGGTGATCGCCGCCGGCGTGAACCGCGTGGTCCCGCATACGACTTCGCTGGCCCATGCCGAGAACATGGCCTACATGCTGGCCCAGCAGCGCCTGCAGACCCCGCGCCTGAACGATGTGCTGTCGCCGATCACCCTGGCGACCTCCTCGCAGCCGTGCTGCCAGTGCTATGGCGCGACCATCTGGGCCGGCATCGATCGGCTGCTGATCGGCGCCAGCGCGCAGGATGTGGAAGAACTCACCGCCTTCGATGAAGGCCCGCTGCCGGCGGACTGGATCGGCGAACTCAACACGCGTGGCATCGAGGTCGTGCGCGACATCGAGCGCGATGCAGCGCGCGCGGTCCTGCGCCAGTACGGAGAAACCAACGGTGCGCATTACTGATTCCCGCGCTTCGGGCGCACGTTCGTGAGCGGCCTGCTGTGCCTGTGCAGGCAGGGCTTTGAACCCGAACTGGCCGCCGAGCTGTCCGAGCGCGCCGCGTATGCCAACGTGGCCGGTTATGCGCGCACCCAGCGCAACGACGGCTACGTGGTGTTCGTCACCGAAGAAGGGGCGGCGCTGTCCAGGGCCTTGTCCTGGCGCTCGCTGATCTTCGCCCGGCAGAAACTGCAGGTGCTTGCCGAGCTGCCGCAGCTCGACGCCGCCGACCGCATCACTCCGATCATCGCGGCCCTGCAGGGCCAGCAGCGCTTCGGCGACATGTGGGTCGAACATCCGGATTCGGACGAAGGCAAGCCGCTGGCCGGCCTGGCCCGCGCGTTCGGCAATGCACTGCGCCCGGCGCTGCGCAAGGCCGGCCTGCTGACCGACAAGCCCAATACCGGCCTGCCGCGCCTGCACATCGTGTTCGTCGATGGTCGCCATGCCTTCGTGTGCGTGGCCGATACCCGCGACAGCGCGCCGTGGCCGCTGGGCATCCCGCGCCTGAAGCTGCTGCCCGACGCGCCGTCGCGTTCGGCGCTGAAGCTGGACGAGGCCCTGCTCACCCTGATGACGCCGGAAGAGCGCGAGCTGCTGGTCAAGCCGGGCATGCGCGCGGCCGATCTGGGCGCGGCACCGGGCGGCTGGACCTGGGTGTTGACCCGCCAGCACGTCAAGGTGATCAGCGTGGACAACGGCCCGCTGCGCGAGCACGTGCTGGAGACCGGGCTGGTGGAACATCTGCGCGCCGATGGCTTCCACTGGCAGCCGGAAACCCCGCTGGACTGGATGGTCTGCGACATGGTCGAGCAACCACGCCGCGTGGCCGAGCGCATGGCCACCTGGTTCCGCGAGGGCTGGTGCAAGCACGCGATCTTCAACCTCAAGCTGCCGATGAAAAAGCGCTGGGATGAAACCCGCATGTGCCTGGAGCTGTTCCAGGAACAGGCGGGCAAACCGCTGCACCTGCGCGCCAAGCAGCTGTACCACGACCGCGAAGAAATCACGGTGCTGGCGTCGCCGCTGAAGTGATCGGCGTCGCGCACCATCGGTAGCGCGGGCATCGCCCGCCGCTGCCCCACGTCAGACATACGGAGTTTCCATGCGCCGCCGATCCCGCCTCATCCTGCTGCTGGCGATGCTGCCCACGCTCGCCCTGGCCCAGGCCCGCCCACCGTCGGCGGCCGTGAGCGAACCGCTGCGCGAGGTGCCGGCCAGCGTGCGTGCGCAGCCGCTCTCGCAGGGTGAGGTCACCCATCAGGTCACCCTGGCCGCACCGTCCGGCGAGGCGGCGGTGACGGTGCGTTCGGTGCAGCCGGTGAGCGTGGTCGGTCAGTACCGCGTCGCGTTCGCGGCGCTGGATGTCGACGGCGACGGCTTCATCAGCCGCGCCGAGGCGCAGGCCAACCCGACGCTGGCCGAGGAGTTCAACGCGCTGGACGTGAAGCGGCGCGGCAGGCTGGACCGCGCCGACCTGGCCGGCTGGCTGATCGACTGAGCGGGCCGGTCACAGCCCCGCCGCACGCTTCCAGAACATCGACACCAGCGGCGGCAGCTTGCCCACGCAGCCCAGCGCGCGCCCGCGCGCCAGGGTCAGGTGCATCTCATCGTTGGAGAACACCGTGTTGATCGCATCGAAGCTGTAGGCAGCCACGGTGTTCTCGCTGCGGCGTTCGCGCGCCCAGCGCTGCAGGCGGTGCGGCGACATCCACTCCTGGCGGCGCTGCTGTGCGGCCAGCACCATTGCCCGCAACGCGGCGACATCGCGCAGGCCCAGATTGACGCCCTGCCCGGCCAGCGGATGTACCACGTGGGCCGCATCGCCGAGCGCGAGCACGCGGCCGGCCACGTAACCGGTGGCCAGCTGCCGGCGCAGCGGGAAGGCCGCGCGGCGGGAGGCCAGCGTCATCGCGCCCAGCCGGCCGGCGAAGGCGTGGGTGAGTTCGCGCCCGAACGCCGCCTCATCCAGCGCCAGCACGCGTTCGGCCTCCGCGTCGGGCAGGGTCCATACGATCGAGCTGCGCTGCGCGCTGATCGGCAGTACCGCCAGCGGCCCGGTGACCAGGAAGCGCTGCCACGCGGTGGCTTCGTTGTTCTTTTCGGTATCCACGTAGGCAACCACGCCACGCTGGGCGTAGTCATGCCGGCTGACCTCCAGCCCCGCCAGGCGGCGCAGGGTGGATTCGGCACCGTCGGCGGCGATCGCCAGCGACGCCTCGAGCCGACGGCCGTCATCCAGCCGCAGGCGAACGCCAGTGCCATCCTGCTCCAGCGCTTCCACCCGCGCCGGGCAGCACAGCTGCACCCCGGCCGCCGGCAGCGCCGCCCACAGGCGGTCCACCAGCAGATCGTTCTCGACGATCCAGCCCAGCTGTTCGCGGCCGAGCGTATCGGCATCGAAGCGCAGTTCATCGCCACCGGCCGCATCCCAGACGCGCATGCGGCGGTAGGCGCAGGCGCGCGCGGCGGTCACCGCCGGCCATACGCCGAGCGCGGCCAGCAGCTGGGCGTTGTCCGGTGCGAAGGCATACACGCGCAGGTCCGGCTGCTGCGGTTGCCAAGCGGCCGGCTCGCGGCCTTCGACCAGCGTCACCGTCAAACCGGCATCGGCCAGGGCCAGCGCACAGGCCGCGCCGACCACGCCGCCACCGACCACCACCACATCCTGCGGGCGCCGGCTCACAGGCCTGCTCCACGGCACAGCGCCGGCACCTGACCGCGGAAGCCCATCGCGCCGCCGACCAGCATCGACTGCATCGGCGTGGCCTGCGCGGCCAGCAGGCCGAGCGAGCGCAGCGGGCGCATCAGCGGCGCCGGGTTGCTGGTCAGGCGCGCCAGTCCGCCGGAGAAGGCGATGGTCTGCTCGCGGTCTTCCAGACGCCGGGCCACATGTTCGCGCAGCAGTGCATCGCTGCCGGCATCCTCGGCCTCGGCCACGAGTTCGGCCAGGGTCAGCGCATCGCGCAGGCCCAGGTTGAAGCCCTGCGCGCCCAGCGGGTGAATGGTCTGCGCGGCGTTGCCAAGCAGTACGGCGCGCTCGCCGACCAGGGCCTGCGACAGCACCTGGATCAACGGGTAGGCGCTGCGCGGTCCACTCTCCAGCAGCCGGCCGGCACGCCAGCCGATCGCCCCCTGCAGGCGGCTCACCCAGGCCGCATCGTCCAGCGCCAGCACCGCCTCGGCCTGGTCGCGGGCGACGCCGTGCACCGCACCGAAGTGGCGGTCGCCGCGCGGCAGCAGCGCGGTCGGGCCGGTATCGGTGAAGCGCTCGTACGCGGTGCCGTCCGGCGCGCGGGCGGCGCGCACCCGCGAGACCAGCAGGGTCTGCTCGAAATCATGTTCGTCCACGCCGATGTCGAGGGCCTCGCGCACGCCGCTGCGGGTCCCGTCGGCGCCGACCACCAGGCGCGCCAGCAGGCAGCGCTCGCCGCCGTCATCTGCGATGAACACCTGGCGGTAGCCGTCCAGCGTGGCGCCCAGGCGCACGAACCGGGCCGGGCGATAGCGGGTCAGGCCGGCCAGCGTGTCCAGCCGCGCCTCCAGCGCCTGGCCGAAATCGCGGGCGACCACGACCTGGCCGAACCACGGCCGCTGGTACTGCGCGGCCTCCATCTGCACGCGGCCGAAGTCACCGGCGCGGCTCACATGGATGCGGGTGATCGCCCCCGGCGCACTGGCCAGCTTCTGCATCACGCCCAGCGCGGTCAGCGCATTGACGGTGGCGGCGGCGAAACTGAGGTTGCGCTGGTCGAACACCGCCGGCAGCGTGCCCAGCGGCGCAGCCTCGACCAGGCCGACGTCACGGCCGGCACGGTCCAGGGCGATGGCCAGGCTGGCACCGACCAGCCCGCCGCCCACGATCACTACATCATGTCGTTCACTCATGCCCGCCATGATAAGGGTTCGCCCGTTGCGGCGGCGTGCGGCGGGCTGCCGCAGCAGGCGCTAGAATGAATGCCTGCCCTCACCCGTCACCGCCATGACCTCCACTGCCCAACGCGCCTTTGTCCTGTCCGTGCTCGTGCTGTTGATGGCGGCCACGCGGGTCAATCATTTCGCGGCGATTCCGGATGCGTCCTGGGCGGTGTTCTTCATCGGCGGCTTCTACCTGCGCGGGTGGACCCGCGGGGCGTTCCCGCTGCTGATGGCGCTGGCGGTGCTGGTCGACTGGATCGTGATCCGCAGCATCGGCATGGACTTCTGGCAGCACTACTGCGTCTCGCCGGGGTACTGGATGCTGCTGCCGGCGTACTTTGCGATGTGGGCCGGCGGCATGGCGCTGCGCCAGGGCTACCACGGGGCCAGCTGGCGGGTGCTCGGCAAGGGCGCTGCGCTGCTGGTGCTCGCCGTGGCGGTCTGCCACCTGTTCGCGCAGGGCGGCTTCTACTGGACCACGCGCAACGTGGCCGACCCCACCGTGGCCGGCTGGGCGAAGAACTACGCCGACTGGTTCCTGCCCTACCTGCGCACCGCCGCCGTCTACACCACGCTGGCCGCCGCCCTGCAGCTGGCCACCGAACAGGTCGGCAAGCTGCTGCAGGCCCGCCGCGACATCGCGCACTGAGCCCGGCACGTTCGTGGGCAACCGACTCTCCCGCATCTACACCCGCACCGGCGATGACGGCAGCACCGGCCTGGGCGATGGCAGCCGGGTGGCCAAGGACGATGCCCGCGTGGCCGCCTTCGGCACCGTGGATGAAGCCAATTCGGCGCTGGGCGTGGTGCTGGCCGCCGCCCTGCCCGATGACGTCCGCGCCCTGCTGACGGTGCTGCAGCACCAGCTGTTCGACCTGGGCGGGGAGCTGTGCATTCCCGGCCATGCCGCGATCCAGGCCGCCGATGTCCAGGCGCTGGAACGCCAGCTGGACCACTACAACGCGGGCCTGCCGGTGCTGAAGGAATTCATCCTGCCCGCCGGGGGCGAGGCCGCCGCGCGCTGCCACCTGGCCCGCACCATCGTGCGCCGCGCCGAGCGCGAAACGGTCAGCCTGGCCCGGCGCGAGACGGTCCGGCCCGAAGCCCTGCACTACCTCAACCGCCTGTCGGACCTGCTGTTCGTGCTCGCGCGCGTCCTGGCCCGCGCCGATGGCCATGGCGAGGTGCTCTGGCACCACGAGCGCCGCCACGCCTGAGCGGCCCCGCCGCCCCACCGGATATCCTGCCCGCATGCTGGTTTTCACCCACCCCGCCTGTCTGCACCACGATCCCGGCCGCGGCCATCCCGAATCGCCGCAGCGCCTGCAGGAGGTGCTCGATGCGCTGCGCGCGGCGTTTCCCGACCAGCTCGACTGGCGCGAGGCGCCGCCGGCCAAGCTCGGCGAGCTGGCCCGGGTCCACGACAGCGAACTGATCGACCTGGTGCTCAAGCCGCAGACCGAACCGCTGCGGCTGATCGACATGGACACCCTGACCTCGCCGGGCTCGGCCAGTGCCGCGCTGCATGCCGCCGGTGCCGGCGTGGCCGCGGTCGATGCGGTGATGCTGGGGGCCGATCCGGTCGCCTTCTGCGCGGTCCGTCCGCCCGGCCACCACGCCACCGCCAGCACCGCGATGGGCTTCTGCCTGTTCAACAACATCGCCGTGGCCGCCGCCTACGCCCGCGACCGCTACGGCCTGGAACGGATCGCCATCGTCGATTTCGACGTACACCATGGCAACGGCACCCAGGACATCTTCATCGCCGATCCGGGCATCGCGTATTACAGCACCCACCAGGCCGGGCTGTTCCCGAACTCCGGGCTGCGCCGCGACCGGGGCGCGGGCAACCTGATGAACATCCTGCTGCCGCCGGGCAGTGGCGGCTTCCGCTTCCGCAACACCTGGGCCGACGAGATGCTGCCGGCCATCGACGATTTCCGGCCCCAGCTGCTGCTGATCTCGGCCGGCTTCGATGCGCACATGCGCGATCCGCAGGCCGACCTGATGCTGGAAACCGAGGACTTCGCCTGGATCACCGCCGAGCTGCGGACCCTGGCCCGCCGCCACGCCGGCGGCCGGGTGGTCTCGATGCTGGAGGGCGGTTACGACCTGCAGGCGCTGGCCGAATGCAGCGTGGCCCACGTCGGCCAACTGCGCTGAGCGCCGGCGCGGCAGGGCCCGCGCATGAACCCGGCCCCCTCGCCGGCCCAGACCTTCATTGCCCCTATGCAAGGGATGGGGCAAGCTACGGTCCGTTTTCGCCCGAATCCGAATCCCGCGTGCGCCGAGCCCTCCGCCTGCTGCCTCTCCCCCTCAGTATCGCCATCTGCCTGCCGGCCATGGCCGACGACAAACCGGTGAACTGGGGCCTGTGCCCGGTGACCGATGTGTTGCCCGTGTTCGACGATGCCCCCAAAGCCGACAAGGCGGCCGCCGCGACCCGTGACCAGCAGCCCACCGATATCGAAGGTGACCAGCTGACCGGCACCTCCACGATTCCCAATTACCAGGGCAACGTGGCGCTCAAGCGTGGTGACCAGTTCCTGGGCACGGACAACCTGAGCTTCGATACGGAAAGCGGCAACTACATCGCCGAAGGCAATGTCCGCTACCAGGACTCCTCGATCCGGATGGTCGCCAAGCGCGCCGAAGGCAACCAGGAAAGCGACACCCACAAGATCACCGACATCCAGTACCAGCTGGTCTCGCGCCGCGGCAACGGCGGCGCGGAGTCGATCGACCTGCAGGGCGCGGTGGGGCAGATGCACCGCTCCACCTACACCACCTGCGATCCCTCGCAGCCGGTGTGGAAGCTGTCCGCGCCGCAGATCGAGGTGGACAACGACGAAGGCTTCGGCACCGCGCGCAACGCGGTCCTGCGGATCGGCAAGGTGCCGGTGCTGTGGGCGCCGTACTTCAAGTTCCCGATCGATGACCGCCGCCAGACCGGCCTGCTCTACCCGCAGCTGGGCCTGTCCGGCCGCAACGGCTTCGATTACGCCCAGCCGATCTACCTGAACCTGGCCCCGAACTACGACGACACGCTGACCCCGCGCTACATGAGCAAGCGCGGCCTGATGCTCGACAACGAGTTCCGCTATCTGTACGACGGCGGTCGGGGCGAGCTGCTGACCGCCTACCTGCCCAACGACAAGCTGCGTGACAAGGATCGCGGCCGGATCGAGTTCAGCGGCTACCACAACGTCAACAGCAACTGGCAGGCCCGCGCCAACATCGCCTGGGTCAGCGACGAGCGCTATGTGGAGGATTTCTCCAACAAGCTGCTGGGCGTGACCACCTCCAACCTGCAGAGCCAGATCGGCATCTACGGTACCGGCGAGAACTGGACCGGCGGGCTGATGGCCGACCACTGGCAGCTGACCGATTACACGCTGACCGAATCCTCGCTGCCGTACTCGCGCCAGCCGCGCCTGTTCGTCAACTGGGACAAGCCGCTCCTGCCGTGGCTGGAAACCGGCGTCTACGCCGAAGCCGTGCGCTTCACCCATGAAGACGTGCACGGCAAGCTCGGGGCCGCCGACGAATACATCCGCGACGGCTCGCTGACCCGCGTGGACGGCGGTTCGCGCATCGACATCAAGCCCTACGTCTCGATGCCGTTCAGTGGCGCGGCCTGGTACGTGACCCCGACCCTGGCCTACCGCTACACCGCGTATGACCTGGAACGCGGGCTGGCCGATGACATCCGGCGCCAGAACCTGGCCGCGTCCGGGATCGATCCGGCCACCGCCACGCCCGAACAGCTGCGCGGCAATACCTCGCCGAGCCGCAGCCTGCCGATCGGCACGATCGATGCCGGCATGTTCTTCGACCGCGAGACCACGATTGGCGATACCCGCTTCCTGCACACGCTGGAACCGCGCCTGTTCTACCTGCGGACGCCGTACCGGGACCAGAGCGACCTGCCGGTGTTCGACACCCGCGATTTCACCTTCAGCTGGGGCCAGCTGTTCCGCGATTCGCGCTATTCCGGTGCCGACCGCCAGAACGATGCCAACCAGCTGACCATGGCCTTGAGCACCCGCTTCATCGACCAGGATTCGGGCCGGGAGCGGTTCTCGGCCAGCATCGGCCAGATCCTTTATTTCGACGATTCGCGGGTCACGCTCAACAGCAGCGAGACGCCGGTCGAGCAGGGCAAGTCGGCCTGGATCGCCGATACCAACTACGCCATCAACGACCGCTGGACCCTGGGCGCCACCTACCAGTGGGATCCCAAGTACAAGCGCGAAGACCTGGCCAGCGTGCGTGCGCGCTACCTGATGTCCAACGACGGCATCGTCAACCTGACCTATCGCCACCGTTTGAACCCCAACGGCAGCGAACTGCTGGAACAGGCCGATCTGTCCTTCCTGTACCCGATCAACCCGCGCTGGAGCCTGGTCGGCCGCTACTACTACTCCGTGCAGGACAAGAAGCCGCTGGAGATCATCGGCGGCGTGCAGTGGGACAGCTGCTGCCTGGCCGTGCGCGCGGTCGCCCGCCGCTACGTGCGCAACCGCGAGGGTGAGCTGAACAACTCCTTCCAGATCGAGTTCGTGCTCAAGGGCCTGAGCTCGATCGGGCAGAACACGGACCGCACCTTGCGCCGTGCTATTCTCGGCTACTACCGAGACGACCTCTATCTCGTGCCGCCCAGCAATACCAGTGCTGACCGCGATGACTACGATCCGAACCTGATCCCATGACCAAAACCCTTCCCGTACTCCTCGCCTCGCTGCTGGCGGTCTCCACCGCGACGACCCCCTTGCAGGTGCTGGCCCAGCAGGGTCAGCCGCTGGACCGCATCGCGGCGATCGTCGATGAAGACGTCGTGCTGCAGAGCGAACTCGAGCGTGCCGTCCAGAACATCAAGGCCCAGTACGCCGGCCGCGAAACCCAGCTGCCGCCGGACGACGTGCTGCGCCGCCAGGTGCTCGAGCGCCTGGTCCTGGTCAAGCTGCAGGTGGCCCGCGCGGAGAGCAGCGGCATCAAGGTCAGCGATCAGGAACTGAACCAGGCGATCAACGCGATCGCCCAGCAGAACGGCTCCACGCTGGACGCCCTGCGCCAGCGCCTGGCCAGCGATGGCCTGGACTACAACGACTTCCGCAACTCGGTGCGCGATGAAATCACCGTGCAGCGCCTGCGCCAGAGTTTCGCGCAGAGCCGCATCAGCGTCAGCGAGGGCGAAGTGGATGCCGCGCTGAAGCAGCAGGCCGCCGTGGGCACCCAGTACCACCTGGCGCACATCCTCATCGGCCTGCCCGAAGGGGCCACCGCCGAGCAGATCGGCATCGGCCAGAAGAAGGCCGATGGCGTGAAGGCGCTGCTGGACAAGGGCGAGCTGGACTTCAATGCCGCCGCCGTGCGCTATTCCGACAGCCCCAACGCGCTGGAAGGCGGCGATCTGGGCTGGCGTTCGCTGGATGAAATCCCGAACGCGTTTGCGCAGATGATGACGGACATGAAGGCTGGCGACGTGATCGGCCCGCTGCGTGGCCCGAGCGGCTTCCAGCTGCTCAAGCTGGTGGAAGTGCGCGATGCCAGCGCGGCTGCCGGCGGCAGTGGCCAGACCATCACCGAGTACCAGGCCCGCCATATCCTGGTGCGTGTCACCGACCAGCAGGACAACGCGGCCGCCAAGGCCAAGATCGACACCCTGCGCGCACGCATCGCCGGCGGTGCCGCGTTCGACGCGGTGGCCCGCGAGTCGTCCGAAGACACCAACAGCAAGGGCCAGGGCGGCGATCTGGGCTGGTTCCCGGCCGACGCGTTCGGTCCGGACTTCGGCAAGCAGGTCGAAGGCGTCAGCGACGGCGGCATCAGCCAACCGTTCCGCACCGATGCCGGCTGGCACATCGTGCAGCGCGTGGCGACGCGCCAGACCGATGCCACCAATGACAACCAGCGCGCACAGATCCGCGAAACGATCGGCCGCCGCAAGCTGGAGGAAGAGTACAACCGCTTCCTGCAGGAACTGCGTGGCGAAGCGTACGTGAACCTGCGTACCGGTGACGCGGCCGACGGCGCTGCCGCCACCCCGCCGAAGTCCTGATCGGTGCTCCCGCAGCTCGCTCTGGTTCCGGGCGAGCCCGCCGGGATCGGCCCGGAGCTCTGCGTCCGCCTGATCCAGCAGCCGCGCACCGATTGCCGGCTGCTGGGGTTCGCCGACCCGGACACGCTGCAGGCCGCCGCCGACGCGCTGGGCCTGCCGCTTCACCTCCTGCCTGAAGATGCCATCGCCCGCCAGCCGGGCGATCTGCCGTTGCGCGTGGTCCCCAATGCCGCCCCCAGCCGGTTCGGCAGCACCGACCCGGCCAATGCCGGCGCGGTGATCGGCGCGCTGCTGCAGGCCGGGCAGGCCTGCCTGACCGGTGAACTGGCCGGCGTAGTGACCGGCCCGGTGCACAAGGCGGTGATCAACCAGGGCGGGATCGCCTACAGCGGCACCACCGAACTGCTGGCCGACCAGGCCGGCACCCCGGTGGTGATGATGCTGGCCAACGCCATCGTGCGCGTTGCGCTGGCCACCACCCACCTGCCCCTGCGGGCGGTGGCCGATGCGATCACGCCGGCCGGGCTGGAGCAGACGCTGAGCATCATCGACACCGCGCTGCGCCGGGATTTCGGCCTGGCCGCCCCGCGCATCGCCGTGCTCGGGCTCAACCCGCATGCCGGCGAAGACGGCCACCTCGGCCGCGAGGAGCTGGATCTGGTCATTCCGCTGCTGGAGCGCCTGCGCGCCGGGGGCATGGACCTGATCGGCCCGCTGCCGGCCGATACCGCCTTCCTGCCGGGCAAGCTCACCGGCTTCGACACCGTGCTGGCGATGTACCACGACCAGGGCCTGCCGGTACTGAAGTACAGCGGCTTCGAACAGGCCGTCAACATCACCCTGGGCCTGCCCTACCCGCGCGTCGCGGTCGACCACGGCACTGCCCTGGACCTGGCCGGCCGCGGTGTGGCCGATCCGTCCAGCCTCTTCGCTGCCACCGCGCTGTGTGCCCGGCTGGCGCGGCAACGTACACTGGTGCCATGACTTCCCCGTATTCCTCCTCCGGCGCCCCGGGCTTCTCCGGCCCCGCCAAAAAGCAGCTCGGCCAGCACTTCCTCGCCGACCGCAGCTACATCGACAAGATCGTGCTGGCCGTCAGCCCCAAGGACGACGACCGCCTGGTCGAGATCGGCCCGGGCCAGGGCGCCATCACCCTGCCACTGCTGCGCCGCCATCCGCGCCTGACCGTGATCGAGTTCGATCGCGACCTGGTCGTGCCGCTGGCCGCCGCCGCTGCGCCGCTGGGCGAGATGACCATCATCCACCGCGACGTGCTGCAGGTGGATTTCACCGAACTGGCCGCCGGCAGCCCGATCCGCCTGGTCGGCAACCTGCCCTACAACATCTCCTCGCCGATCCTGTTCCATGCGCTGGACCACGCCGCGGTGATCACCGACATGCACTTCATGCTGCAGAAGGAAGTGGTCGACCGCATGGCCGCCGATCCGGGCAGCAAGGTGTACGGCAGGCTCAGCGTGATGCTGCAGGCCTTCTGCAAGGTCACCTCGCTGTTCGTGGTGCCGCCGGGTGCGTTCCGGCCGCCGCCGAAGGTGGATTCGGCCGTGGTCCGGCTGGTGCCGCGCGATCCTGCCACCGTCGGCATCCTGGACCGCCGGCGGTTCGCCGAGGTGGTCCGTGCTGCGTTCGGCCAGCGCCGCAAGACGCTGCGCAACGCGCTGCAGAACGTCTGCACGCCCGAGCAGTTCGAAGCCGCCGGGGTGCGCAGCGATGCGCGCGCCGAGCAGCTCGACGTGGCCCAGTTCATCGCACTGGCCAATGTTCCGCGCGCCGACAGCGACGATACCCCGGCCTCCTGACGTCCGCCGCGCGCGCCCACCGCGGGCGCGCCTGCGCACCTTCGCCTGCGCGCTCCGCCGGCGCAGGCGGCACAGCGCCCGCTGCGCTCACCCCAACGTGCACCACTCGCTCTAAACTGCCCGCATGAACGACGCTGCAAACTACGCGATCTCCGTTGAAGTCGCCCCGCGTTTCTTGGATGACCAGTCCACGCCGGAGGACGGACGCTACGCGTTCGCCTACACGATCCGCATCCACAACCAGGGCCGCGTCGCAGCACGCCTGATCGCGCGGCACTGGCGCATCACCGATGCCAATGGCCGCATCGAGCACGTCGACGGCGAAGGGGTGATCGGTGAGCAGCCGCGGCTGCGCCCCGGTGAAGACTTCCGTTACACCTCCGGTGTCATGCTGGAGACCGAGCACGGCACGATGCAGGGGCACTACGACATGGTGGCCGACGACGGCACCGAGTTCGCCGCCGCGATCGCGCCGTTCGTCCTGACCGTTCCGCGCACACTGCACTGATGGAGGCGCACGCATGAGTGTCTGGGCCATCGGCGATCTGCAGGGCTGCTACGACGTCACCCAGCGGTTGCTGGAAAAGATCAACTTCGACCCCGCGGTCGACAGACTCTGGTTCTGCGGTGACCTGGTCAACCGCGGCGGGCAGTCGCTGGAAACCCTGCGCCTGGTCCATTCGCTGCGCGAGAGCAGCGTGATCGTGCTGGGCAACCATGACCTGTCCCTGCTCGCGGTCGGTGCACGCACCGAGGAAGAGCAGCGCAAGGTCAATCCGGACCTGCTGCGCATCGTGCAGGCCGAGGACCGCGACGAGCTGCTGGACTGGCTGCGCATGCAGAAGCTGGCCCACGTGGACCGTGAGCTGGGCTGGATGATGATCCACGCCGGTCTCGCCCCGAAGTGGACCACCCAGCTGGCCGAGAAGCACGCCCGCGAAGTGGAGCAGCAGCTGCACGGCAGCGGCTACCGCAAGCTGTTCCGCAACATGTACGGCGACAAGCCGGGCTGGTCGCCCGGGCTGGCCGGCTATGACCGCTCGCGCGCGATCATCAATCTGTTCACGCGCATGCGGTACTGCACCCCACGGGGCCGGATCGGGATCGAAGACAAGGGCACGCCGGGCACGCAGGAACAGGGCCTGTACCCGTGGTTCGAAGTCCCCGGCCGTGCCGAGCGCGATCTGAAGATCGTCTGCGGCCACTGGTCGGCCCTCGGCCTGACCATCACCCAGGGCGTGCACGCGATCGATACCGGCGCGGTCTGGGGCGGCAAGCTCACCGCACTGCAGCTGGATACCGAAGAGCTGCGCGTGGTGCAGGTGCCGGGCCGCGATGTGCCCAAGCCGGTCGCCGCGCCGCGGCCCCCGCAGCGTCGTCCGGCCGCCGAGGGTGCGCCGCAGAACGGGCGTCCGCCGCGCCAGGGCCGCGACCGTGGCCGTGGCGGGCAGGGCCGCCAGGGCGGTCCGAAGCCGGCCCAGGACAGCGCGCCGCAGCCGCAGAAAACCGACGTCAGCGGCGACGCCGGGTGATCCCACGGCCGGTCAGCACGACCGGCCGTCGAGCACGCCGCGCTCAGGCGCGGCGGTAATCCACGAAATCGAACGCGACAGCGTGCCGCTCGTCGGCGGCGTGGTGTTCGCGCGCCACCTCCACCCACAGCGCCGGATCGACCGGTGGGAAATGGGTATCGGCCGCGACGGTGGTCTGCACCCAGGTCAGGTGCAGGTCGGTGGCCTGGGCCATGGCCAGGCGGTAGATCTCGCCGCCGCCGATCACGCACAGCTCGCCCGCCTCGGTGTCTGCCGCCGCCTGCAGCGCCTGCTCGATCGAGGCCACCGCCTGCATGCCCTCGAACGGCACCTGCCCACGGCGGGTCAGCACCAGGTTCACGCGGCCCGGCAAGGCGCGGCCGAGCGACTGCGCGGTCTTTCGGCCCATCAGGATCGGCTTGCCCACCGTCAGCGCCTTGAAGCGTTTGAGGTCGTCCGGCAGCCGCCACGGCAGGTCGTTGTCGCGGCCGATGCCGTGGTCGGTGTCCAGCGCGGCGATCAGCGAAAGTTTCATGCGCGCGCCACTCACACCGCCACCGGCGCCTTGATCGCCGGGTGCGGGTCGTAGCCCTCGATGCGGATGTCCTCGAACTGGAAACCGAACAGATCGGTCACGGCTGGGTTCAACCAGAGTTTCGGCAGCGCGCGCGGCGCACGGGCGAGCTGTTCGCGGGCCTGCTCGACATGGTTCGAGTACAGGTGCGCATCGCCCAGCGTGTGCACGAAATCGCCGACCCCCAGCCCGGTCGCCTGCGCCACCATGTGGGTCAGCAGCGCGTAGCTGGCGATGTTGAACGGCACGCCGAGGAAGATGTCGCCGCTGCGCTGATAGAGCTGGCAGCTGAGCTTGCCGTCCACCACGTAGAACTGGAACAGGTTGTGGCACGGCATCAACGCCATCTGCGACAGCTCGCCCACGTTCCACGCGCTGACCACCAGCCGGCGCGAATCCGGGTTGCGCTTGATCTCGTCCACCAGCCACTGCATCTGGTCGATCGCCCCGCCATCGGCGGTGGCCCAGCTGCGCCATTGCTTGCCGTAGATCGGGCCGAGATCGCCATTGGCATCGGCCCACTCGTCCCAGATCCGCACCTGGTGGTCCTTGAGGTAGCCGATGTTGGTATCGCCCTTCAGGAACCACAGCAGCTCATGGATGATCGAGCGCAGGTGCAGTTTCTTGGTGGTCACCAGCGGGAAGCCGTCGCCCAGGTTGAAGCGCATCTGCCAGCCGAACACGCTGCGCGTGCCGGTGCCGGTGCGGTCGGACTTTTCGGTGCCGTGCTCGAGCACATGCTCAAGCAGCGCCAGGTAGGCCTTCATGCCCTGGCTCCTTCAGCGGCGGCCGGCGCTACCGGCTGCAGCACCGGCGCGCGGCGCGACAGCACCAGCAGCACCAGGCCCAGCGCGACCAGCGGCAGGCTGAGCAGCTGGCCGCGGGTGAACCAGTCGAAGGCGAGGTAGACGCCGTTGTCGGGCATGCGCACGAACTCCACCGCGAAGCGGAAGATGCCGTACATCAGCGCGAACAGGCCGGCGATCACGTAGCGGCGGCGCGGCGTGGCCGAGACCATCCACAGCACCACGAACATCACCAGGCCTTCCAGCAAGGCTTCATACAACTGCGAAGGATGGCGGGCGTACTGGTTGAGCGCGCCGGTGGCGAACTCGGCCTTGAGCGTGGCCAGGTCCAGCCCGTTCAACGGCGCCGGCAGGCCGCTGGGGAACACCACGCCCCAGCTGCCATCGGTGTACTTGCCCCACAGCTCGGCGCCGATGAAGTTGCCGATGCGGCCGAAGCCCAGGCCCAGCGGCACCAGCGGCGCGACGAAATCCAGGGTGTCGGCCAGGTGCAGCCGGTGCTTGCGCGACCACCACCAGGCCGCGCCCAGCACGCCGAGCAGCCCGCCGTGGAAGCTCATGCCACCATCCCAGACCTTGAACAGCAGCAGCGGGTTATGCAGGAATTCGGAGGTCGCGTAGAACAGCATGTAGCCCACGCGGCCGCCGACGACCACGCCGAGCATCGCGTAGAACAGCAGGTCCGAAAAACCATTCGCATCGACGCCCGGCAGGCGCCCGGCGGCGATCCGGCGCCGCCCCAGCCACCAGGCGGCGGTGAAGCCCAGCAGGTACATCACGCCGTACCAATGCACCTTGATCGGTCCCAGCGAGAGGGCGATCGGGTCGATGTCGTGGAAATAGATCATGGGCAACGCCTTGCAGGTCAGCGGCTATTCTACGGCCGCAACACCTTAACCCAGCAGCTGGGGCGTGTTCGGCAGGCCGTCACCGGCGGACCCGGCCACGGGCGGATAGTGCCCGGCCAGCAGCCCGGAGACTTCTTCGATCGCCAGCAGCGCCGCATCGTGCAACGCACCGTTGCGCAGCCGCTGCTGCATGTGTGCGCAGATCTCCCCCCACTGCGCCTGGCCGATCCGGCCGCGCAGCCCGCGGTCGGCCACGATCTCGATGGCGTGATCGGCCAGCAGCAGGTAGATCAGCACGCCATTGTTGGCCTCGGTATCCCAGGTCCGCAGCTGGGCGAACGCCTGCTCGGCGCGCTGTTGCGGCGTGACGCCCCGCCATAGCGCGGACAGCGGCAGGTCCGCTTCCACCGCGAACATCACCTGGCCACCGTGGCGCAGCTCGCCGGCGGTGATCGCATCGGTGATGGCCTGCAGCCGTGCCGGTGGGAAGGCGCGCCGCAGCGAGGGGGAAAACACGTGCCGGAACCAGCGCATCACCATCCCCCCGAGGCGCCACCGCCTCCCGAACGTCCACCGCCACCGCCCCAGCCGCCGCCCCCGCCGCCGAAGCCGCCGCCGCCGCCAAACCCGCCACCGCCGCCCCAGCTGCCACCACCCCAGCCTCCGTTGCGTGCGAACACGCCCCCGCGACCGGTCGAGGTCAGGCCCACCAGCAGGCCCACCACGGCGGCCGCACCGCTGGCCACCAGCAGCGAGGTGAACAGGAACGCGGCCACGCCGGCGCCGGCGCCGCTCAACAGCGCGCGCAGCGGCCGCGGCGCCCAGCCCAGCAGGCCGCGCAGGAACATCCCGGCAAACAGGCCGATGCCCAGTGCCAGGGTCCAGTTGCCGCCTGCCGGCGCGCCCTGGACGCGATGCGTACTGACCGGCGCGGGCAGGGCTTCGCCGTCGATCAGCGTGACCAGCGCTGCGCTGGCATCGGCCAGCCCGCCGGCGTAATCGTTGCTGCGGAAGCGCGGCGCCAGGTACTCCTGGATCACCCGGTTGGCGATCGCATCCGGGATCGCGCCTTCCAGGCCGTACCCCGGCTCGATGCGGACCCGCCGGTCGTCCTTGGCCACCACCAGCAGGACCCCGTCATCCACCCCCTTGCGCCCGATCTGCCACTGCTCGAACACCCGCTGGGTGTACTGCTCGATCGTCTCGGGGGCGGTGCTGGGCACCATCAGGATCTGCAGCTGGCTGCCCTTGCGCTGCTGCAGGGCCAGCGCCTGGGCTTCCAGCGCCTGTTTCTGCGCGGCATCCAGCGTGCCGGTGGTATCCACCACCGGCGAGGACAGCGGCGGGATCGCCGCCTCGCGCTGCGCCCACGCAGGCAGCGCCAGGCACAGCCAGGCCAGCAGCAGGCCGCGCAGCAGGCGGGTGCTCACCGGCTCAGTTCGCCGGCTGCGGCTGCGGGGCCGGCTGCGGGGCCGGCGGCTGGGTACCGAACTTGACCGCCGGCGGCTGCGAGATCTGCGCTTCGTTCTCGACCGTGAAGTTCGGCTTGACCGCGTAGCTGAAGAGCTTGGCGGTGATCACCTGCGGGAACTGGCGGATGTAGGTGTTGTAGTCCTGCACCATCTGGATGTAACGGCCGCGCGCGACGGTGATCCGGTTCTCGGTGCCTTCCAGCTGCGCCTGCAGATCGCGGAAGCCCTGGTCGGATTTCAGGTTCGGGTAGTTCTCGGTGACCACCAGCAGGCGCGACAGCGCACCGCTCAGCTCGCCCTGGGCCTGCTGGAACTGCTTGAGCGAGTCGGCATCGTCGGCATTGACGTTGACCTGCCCCACCCGCGCACGGGCGTTGGTGACATCGGTCAGCACCTGGCGTTCCTGGTTGGCATAGCCTTCCACGGTCTGCACCAGGTTGGGGATCAGGTCGGCACGGCGCTTGTACTGGTTGAGCACCTCGGCCCAGCCGGCCTTGACCTGCTCATCTTTCTGCTGGATCGCGTTGTAGCCGCAACCGGACAGCAGTGTGGCCAGCACGGCCAGCAACAACAGGCGGGAAAGCGATCGCATGGCCGGCTCCGGATCTCGTTGAACGGGATCCGGAGCATGCCACGTTTGCGGTCAAGCCCGCGTAACCCCCACGCCCCCTCCCTCAGGGGGGGCAGCCGCGGTGCGGCGGGGGCCGGGCGATACAGCGTGGCGCGGCAGCGCCGATACGATGCCCCGTCCGCTTACCAGTTGCCGGCGCCCGGCACCTGGTGTTCGACGGCGCGGCGGCGCATCAGCAGGTTCAGCCACTCCACCAGCACCGAGAAGCCCATCGCGGCGTAGATGTAGGGCTTGGGCACGTGCACGTCCAGGCCATCGAGGATCAGCACCGCACCGATCAGCAGGATGAAGGCCAGCGCCAGCATCTTCACGGTCGGGTTGGCATCGATGAAACGGCCCAGCGGGTTGGCCGCCAGCAGCATGACCATCACCGACAGCAGGATCGCGGCCACCATCACCGGCACGTGGTCGGCGATGCCCACGGCGGTGATCACCGAATCCAGCGAGAACACGATGTCGATGATGGCAATCTGCGCGATCACCATGCCGAACACGGCCGAGGCCTTGGTCGTGCTCGGATCCTCGTCTTCGCCGCCGGTGATCAGTTCGCGGATTTCCATGCCGCCCTTGATGATCAGGAACAGGCCGCCCACGATCAGCACCAGATCGCGGATGGAGATGCCCATGCCGGCCACGGTGAACAGGTTGGCTTCCATGTGCGCCAGGTAGGCCAGCGAGACCAGCAGGCCGATGCGCGTGATGCAGGCCACCGCGATGCCGAGCTTGCGCGCGAACGGACGGCGCGCTTCAGGCAGCTTGCTCACTGCGATCGAGATGAACACCAGGTTGTCGATGCCGAGCACGATTTCCAGCGCGCTCAGGGTAAACAGGGTCAACCAGACATTGGGATCGGACAACAGCTCAACGAACATGGACTTCCATCCTTACAAGGGGGGGATGACGCGCCGGGGACGCGTCAGAAAAATCGCGGGACCAGCACCAGGCCCCAGCACAGCAGCACATTCATCATCAGCACGAAGACCGCCGCCGAGCCCATGTCCTTGGCCCGGCCCGCCAGCTCGTGGAACTCGCTGCCGTAGCGCTCGATCACGGCCTCGATCGCCGAATTGGCCAGTTCCATGGCCAGCACCAGCAGCAGCGAACCGATCATCAGCGCGCGCTCGACCGGGGTCTGCCCCAGCCACAGCGCGACCGGCGCCAGCACCACCAGCAGGTAGACCTCCAGCCGGAACGAGGACTCGTGCAGCCAGGCCGCGCGCAGTCCCTGCCACGACCAGACCGCGGCCATGAAGATCCGCCGGGGGCCGCGCGGCAGGTGCCCCATTTCGTCAGCCACGGGCGTCGATCCGGGGGCCGCAGGCGGGCTGGGACAGCAGGAACAGCTCGCGGCAGGCGCTCATGGGCATCGCTGAATGGGCAATCAATCCGACATTTTGCCATAAGCCGGCGCTGCCATTGTCGAAGGCGGCCAATGCCCGGACGTGGTAAAGCGCGCGCTGGCGGCAGCTTTTATGATGAAACCCCGCATGTCCGGCCGGTGCCGGCATGCCTTCGACAGGAGTTGCCCATGCTGCACCACCGTGCCCGCCCCGTTCTGATCGCCCTGGCCCTGGCCGCCGCCCTGCCCGCGCTGGCGCGCACCCCCGCCGCCGATGCACCGACGGTGCCCGCGCAGGTCTCCAACGTGGCCTGGGCCGGTGACATGGCGCAGTTCGCCGCGCAGGACGCGGCCAACCCGCCCCCGCGCGGCGGCATCGAATTCATCGGCAGCTCCTCGATCCGGATGTGGGAGAGCCTGGCCCGGGACTTCCCCGGGCAGAAAGTGTTCAACCGCGGTTTCGGCGGTTCGGAGGTGCGCGACAGCACCTGGTATGCCGACCGCATCGTGATCCCGTATGCACCGTGCAAGGTGTTCTTCTACGCCGGCGACAACGATCTCAACAGCGGCCGCAGCCCGGTCCAGGTCCGCGACGACGTGGTGGCCTTCGTCCATCGCGTGCACCGCGACCTGCCCGCGACCACGGTGGAGATCATTTCGATCAAGCCGAGCCCGTCGCGCGCGCAGCTGCTGCCGGCGGTGGTGGAAGCCAACGGGTTGATCCAGAAGGCGCTGGCCACGCTGCCCAACACCGGTTACACGGATGTCTACACGCCGATGCTCGGCGCGGACGGGCAGCCGCGGGCGGCGTTGTTCCAGGCCGACATGCTGCACATGACGCCGGAAGGGTATGCGATCTGGCGCACGGCGCTGGCACCGAAGGTGCAGTGCGGCGGGTAAGGCGCTGTCCAGGGCCTGCGGGTGGCGGGCGCGGTGCAGCGGCAGGCAGGCCGCTCGCGTCGCCGCCAGCGTAAGGCCGCCTCGCAGCGGCCCCGCTGCGTCTCAGCGGTAGGAAATGGTCGCCTGCGTCCCCTGCCCCGGCTCGCTCGCCAGCCCGATCTTCCAGCCGAAGCGATCGCACAGGCGGCGCACGATCGACAGCCCCAACCCGGTGCCCTGCGGGCGGCTCGGTTCAGCGCGGTAGAACGGCTCGAACGCACGGCCCAGTGCCTCGGCGGACATGCCGATGCCGGTATCGCGCACCGCTACCCGGTCCTCCAGCACATCCACATCGATGCGGCCCTCATCGGTGTAACTGCAGGCATTGCGCAGCAGGTTGCTCACCACCACCTGCAGCACCCGCGGCGGCGCGTGCAGCATCACCGGCCCGTCACTGTGCAGGTGGATCTCGACCGGCCGCCCGGCGATCAGCTCGCGCGCGTTGTCCACTTCGTAGCGCACGATCTCGTTGACATCGAACAGCTCCACCTGCGGCTCGACATCGGCCTCGCGCGCCAGGATCAGGAACGCATCGATCACCGCCTCCATGTCACGGCCGGCGCGCTGGATGCGCTGCAGGCCCCGGCTCAGGCGCGGGGTCATGTCGGGGTCGCCCAGCGCGATATCGCTGGCCACGCGGATCACGGTCAGGGGCGTGCGCAGCTCATGGCTGGCATCGCGGGTGAAGTTGCGCTCGCGCGCGACATGCGCGGTGACCCGGGTGGCCAGCGAATGCAGCGCCGCGGCCAGCTGGCGGGTTTCGCCCTGCATGTCCGCCGGCAGCATCTCCGGGGCCAGATCGGCCGCTTCCGGGTGCCCCGGATTCCAGCGCGAAACCCGGCGCGCCAGCCAGTTCACCGGCGAAACCAGGCGCTTGGAAGCGCGGTAGGTGACCCACGAGGCGCCGTACACGGCCAGCAGCGTCAGCAGCACCGGCACGATCCCGAACCAGAAGGCCAGCATCTCCGCCCGCGAGCGCAGGAAGACCAGGTACAGGCGGCCTTCCTCGCGGACATCCACCAGCACCAGCTGGTCGTCCTGGGCAAGCTCGTGGAAGCCGGCCGGAAGCGTGCGCAGGTTGGCCGGCAGGCTCAGCGGCGACTGCCCGGTCTCGAGCAGGTACCCACGGAAATTGCGCGTATTGGGCGGCGGCTGCACCGGCGAGGCCGCGTGCAGTTCCCAGAAATACGCCGCCTCTTCCTTCAGCGCGCTGCTGACCAGGCTGTGTTTGATGACCAGCGACACCAGCCACGCACCCAGCAGGATGCCCAGGCTGGCCAGGACGGCTTGCAGGATGAAGACGATGCGGATCTTGCGCGGCAGACCGTGCGGCATTACGGGGTCCAGGGCGGTTCGCGGCGATTATAGGAAAGCGCGCCGTGATTCCATCGTGCAAACAACGACAACGGCCCGGCACAGGCCGGACCGTGGTCATCGAGGAAAACCCGGAGGATCGGGTCGCTCATGCCGCCCGCAGGCGGCCGAGCGGCGATCGACCGCGCATCAGCTCATCGGCTGGGCGATATCGGCAATACGGTAACCAGCGCTCTGCACGGTGTGCAGCAGCGGGCGGTCGAACGGCTTGTCGATGATCTTGCGCAGGTTGTACAGATGGCTGCGCAGGGTGTCCGAATCGGGCAGCCCGTTGCCCCAGATCTCGCGTTCGATTTCCTGGCGGGTCACCACGCGGGGCGATTCACGCATCAGGATCGTCAGCAGGCGCAGGCCGATCGGCGAGAGCTGCAGTTCGGTCCCGGCGCGGGTGGCCCGCATGCTGACCGGATCGAGCACCAGGTCGGCGACTTTGAGCACTTCCGACCCGACCTGGCGGCGTTCGCGGCGGATCAGCGCGCGCAGGCGGGCTTCCAGTTCCTGGATCGCGAACGGCTTGGTCAGGTAATCGTCGGCGCCGAAGCCCAGCCCGGTGAGCTTGTCATCGAGCGTGTCACGCGCGGTCAGCATCAGCACCGGCGTCGACTTGCGCGCATCGTTGCGCAGCCGGCGACAGACTTCGATACCGTCCAGGCGCGGCAGCATGAGGTCCAGGACCACGACGTCGTAGCTGTTTTCCGCCGCCAGGCGATATCCGTCCAGACCGTCCTGGGCGTAATCGACTTCGAACCCGCGGCCTTCCAGATACTCGCCGATCATCTCGGAGATATTGCGGTTGTCCTCGACCACCAGCACCAGGCCGGAGGTTTCCTTTGTCTGACGCATGGGATTCCCTCTTTCTTCAGCTTTGTGAAACATGCCGCATCGGCGGTGGACGCGGCGTGAAGCCGTGCACGGATCGATCAGAGCAAGGGTTTGAGCACCGGCCAGACGTTGTCGAGCACCTTCGGCTGCGCGGCGGCGGTCGGGTGCAGGCCGTCCGATTGCATCAGGCCCGGCGTGAGCGCCACGCCTTCAAGCAGGAACGGCAGCAGCGGCGCATCGTATTTTTCGGACAGTTCGGCATAGGTCTGGCGCAGGCGCTGGCGGTAGGCCGGGCCGTAGTTGGGCGGCACATCGATCCCCAGCAACACCACCCGCGCACCGGCCGCGCGGCTGGCCACGATCATCTTTTCCAGGTTGCCGCGCAGCTGCGCCGGGGTCAGCCCGCGCAGGGCATCGTTGCCGCCCAGCTCGATCACCACCACGCGCGGCCGGTGTTTCTCCAGCAGGCCGGGCAACCGGGTCAGCGCGCCGGCGGTGGTTTCCCCGCTGATGCTGGCGTTGACGATCGCCGGGGCCGGCGTGATCTGCTTGCTGACCCGCTGTTGAAGCAGGTTCACCCAGCCGGAGGCGGCCGGGATATTGTGGGCGGCACTGAGACTGTCGCCGACCACCAGCACCGCATTGCGGGTATCCGGACCTTTGGCACAGGCCAGCACCGGCACGAGCAGCAACCATGCCAGCAGCCAGCCCATCGGGGCCGCGCGGCGCTTCCACATCATCTGGTTCATTGGAGAATCCTCATCGACAGCCTGTCCCCCCGCAGCGCACCGGTCGCCATCGCCGCCCACAAGGTCGGCAAATCCGCACGTGGCCCGGAGGGTGAAGTCCACATACTGGACAACATTGACATGACCGTCCATGAAGGGGAGAGCGTGGCGATCGTCGGCGCGTCAGGTTCGGGCAAGACCACCCTGCTCGGCCTGCTGGCCGGGCTGGATCTGCCCAGCCACGGCGAGATCGCGCTGGCCGGTGCCAGCCTCAACAGCCTGGACGAGGAAGCCCGCGCGCAGCTGCGTGCGCGTGAGGTGGGCTTCGTGTTCCAGAGCTTCCACCTGCTGCCGGCGTTGACCGCCGAAGAAAACATCGCGCTGCCGCTGGAACTGGCCGGGCGCGAGGATGCGGCGCGGGTCCGCGAGGTACTGGAGCAGGTCGGCCTGGGCCACCGCGCGCGGCACTACCCGCGCCAGCTGTCCGGTGGCGAGCAGCAGCGGGTCGCGCTGGCCCGCGCGTTCGTGGCGCGGCCGCGCATCCTGTTCGCCGATGAGCCCACCGGCAGCCTGGACCAGGCCACCGGCCAGCAGATCAGCGACCTGCTGTTCGCGCTCAACGCCACCAGCGATACCACGCTGGTGCTGGTCACCCACGACCTGCGCCTGGCGCAGCGCTGCGAGCGCATCTACCGGCTCGATGGCGGTCGCCTTGTCGATGCCGCCGCCGGCGCGCCCGCATGAACGTGGTCCGGCATGCCGCGCGGGCGCTGCGCCGTGAGTTCCTCGCCGGCGATCTGCTGACGGTGTTCGCCGCGCTGGTGCTGGGCGTGGCGGTGATGACGGCGGTCGGCACCCTGGTCAACCGGGTTACGCTGGCCCTGACCGGCAGCGCCGCGGAGATGCTTGGCGGCGACCTGGGGCTCAACGCGCGCGAGGACATCCCGCAGGCCTTCGCCGATGCGGCCCGCGCGCGCGGCCTGGCCAGCACGCGCATGGTCAGCTTCCCGAGCGTGCTGTTCCATGGCGATGACAGTCAGATGGCCAACATCAAGGCGGTCACCGACGGGTACCCGCTGCGCGGCGAACTGCGGGTCGGTCGCGCGCTGCACGACACCGCCAGCGAGATCGCCGGGGCACCGCCACCGGGCGAGGCGTTCGCCGATCCCCGGCTGATGCAGGCGCTGGGCCTGACCGTGGGCGATGCGCTGGAGTTCGGCGCGGGCACGCTGACCGTGACCCGCGTGCTGCAGGCCGAGCCGGATACCTCCGGCGAGCTGATGCAGCTCTCCCCGCCGTTGCTGGTCAACCGCGTCGATGTCGATCGTGCCGGGCTGCTGGGCCCGGGCAGCCGTGCCTCGTACCGGATGATGTTCGCCGGCGACCCGGCGCCGATCGCCGAATTCCGCGCGTGGCTGCAGCCGCAGGCCAAGGGCTACCGCATCGTGGGCATCGATGACACGCAGCGCGGCGTGCGCGGCGCGTTCGACCTGGCCGGCCGCTTCCTCTCGCTGGCCGCGCTGCTGGCGGTCCTGCTGGCCGGTGTGGCCACCGCGCTGGCCGCCAATCGTTTCGCGCTGCGCCGGATCGACCAGGTCGCCGTGCTGCGCTGCCTGGGCGCGCGCCAGCGCGACATCCTGACCGCGATGGCGCTGCAGCTGGTGATGCTGGCGGTGCCGGCCTGCCTGGTCGGCATTGGCCTGGGCATGGCCGCGCAGGCCGGGCTGGTGCAGGCGCTGGGCGGGTTGATCCCCAACCGCCTGCCGTTGCCGCAGGCCACGCCGGCACTGAGCGGCGCCGGCATCGGCCTGGTGCTGCTGCTGGGCTTTGGCCTGCCGCCGCTGCTGCGCCTGCGCGGGGTGCCGCCGATGCGCGTGCTCAACCGCAGCTTCGCGGCGCTGCCGCCCAGTTCGGTACTGGTGTATGCCGCCGCGCTCGCGGCCACCGTGGCCCTGACCATCCAGGCCACCGGCGATGTGAAGCTGGCCAGCTGGGTGCTGGGGGGACTGGCGGCGCTGGCGGCGGTCTCCGGTGCGCTGGGCGCGCTGCTGCTGTGGTTGCTGCGCGGGCTGCAGCCGCGCCTGCGCGGGCGCTGGAAGCTGGGCCTGGCCTCGCTGACCCGGCGCCGCGGGCTGGCGGTGATGCAGCTGGTGGGGCTGTCGCTGTCGCTGTGCGCGCTGCTGCTGTTGTCGGTGATCGGCCCCGGCCTGCTGGCGCAGTGGCGCGACCGCCTGCCGACCGACACGCCCAACTACTTCCTGATGAACATCCAGCCCGAACAGCGCCAGGCCGTGCTGGCCACGCTGCAGGGGCTGGGCGTGGTGGCGCCGGGCATCGAGCCGTTCAGTACCGGGCGCCTGATGGCGGTCAACGACCGCCCGCCGCAACGGCAGGAACGCGAGGACAACAGCAACGAGGAGGACGATGCCAACCGCCCGGTCAACTTCTCCTGGCGGCACGATTTCCCGCCGGCCAACCAGCTGCTGGAGGGCCGCTTCTGGGCGCCGGGCAGCACCGCCGCCGAGGCCTCGATCGAACAGGGCTGGGCCGAGCGCTACGGCATGAAGCTCGGCGACCGGGTGACCCTGCAGATGGGCGAGCAGGAACGCAGCTTCACCATCACCAGCGTCCGCAAGGCCGACTGGGATTCGTTCCGGGTGAACTTCTTCCTGCTGCTCAACGAAGGCGCGGTCGCCGATGCACCCTACAACCTGATCACCGCCTTCCACCTGCCGCGCGCGCAGGCACCGGCGCTGGCCGGGTTGACCCGCGAGTACCCGAACATCTCGCTGCTGGATATCGACGGCATCCTGGCGCGGGTGCGCGAAGTGATCGACCGGGTCACCCAGGCGGTGCAGCTGGTGATGGGGTTCAGCCTGCTGGCCGGGCTGCTGGTCCTGCTCGCCGCCCTGCAGGCCACCGCCGGGGAGCGGCGCTACGACAGCGCGGTGCTGCGCACGCTGGGTGCCACGCGCCGCCAGCTGCGCGGTGCGGTGCTGGTGGAGTTCGGCGCGCTCGGGCTGTTGTCGTCGCTGCTGGCCGTGCTCACCGCGGCGCTGCTGGGCAGCGTGGTGGCCCGCCAGGTGTTCGAGCTGACCCTGAGCCCGCCGTGGGGGCCGTTGCTGATCGGCGGCGCACTGGGTGTGCTGCTGAGCATGCTGGCCGGCTGGTGGGGCACCCGGCGGATCCTGCATACGCCACCGGCGCTGGCGCTGCGCGAGGCCTGAGCGGGGCGGGCGGCTTCGCGCGGCGATGACGCGCAACCGGGGCGTGGCTGAGTATGCTGCACGCCCCTCCTCCCGAGATCGCCCGGATGCCCGGCACGTCGTTCACGTCCTACCTGTATCCCGTGTTGCTGCTGCTGGGCAGCAACATCTTCATGACCTTCGCCTGGTACGGGCATCTGAAGTACAAGAGCGCGCCGTTGATGACGGTGATCCTGGTCAGCTGGGGCATCGCGTTCTTCGAGTACTGCCTGCAGGTGCCGGGCAACCGGCTGGGCAGCGCGGTGTATTCGGCGCCGCAGCTCAAGGGCATGCAGGAAGTGATCACGCTGGTGGTGTTCGCGGTGTTCTCCGCGTTCTACCTGGACCAGCCGCTGAAGTGGAACCATTACGCCGCGTTCGGGCTGATCCTGGTCGCCGCGTTCCTGATGTTCAAGGAGTGAGACGGCGCGGCCGCTGATGCCGCCTGCCCGGCGGCAGGCGGCGCTGCGATCAGCGTGCGCCCAGCCGCACCAGCGGCATCGCCGCCGGGGCGCGCCAGTCCTCGTGGCCGCGTGCGGTGCTGGCACTGGCACTGGCGCAGCAGCAGTCGTCCCGCCACAGCTCGCCTTCGGCCGCTTCGACATGGCCGATGCGGCGGGCGGCGGTCAGGCCCAGCGCGGACAGCGACGCCAGGCTGGCCGCCAGTGCCCCGCGCTCGCCGACGTGCAGCTGCAGCGCGCACATCCGCCACGGCTCGTTGCCCAGGCGCAGGGCCAGCCGGCGCCACAGGCGTTCGGCGACGCCTGCATCGGTGCTCGGCTCGGCCCGGGCCGGGAAGGCGGAAACCAGCCGGTCCCAGGCCAGGAAATCGCTGTCCGGCAGCAGGTACAGCCGCCAGCAGCAGCGCCCGCGCGCATCGATGAAACACAGGCTTTCGCGGATGCCCTCGCTGTCCATGCCCTGGCAGGCGTGTGCGGACACCGCGTGCTTCCAGCCGCCCAGCTCGCTGCTGTCCGGGCGGTACAGGCACAACACGGTGCCCAGCGCGGCCAGCTCACGGGGAGAGGGCAGCACGCCGGGGCGGAACGCGCGATCAAGGGGGCGCACAGCGGACAGGGCTCGGCTCATGGCGGGGGCATGACTCTGTGGGGTGCGGAAGGAAACCCCCGACCGACGCCACCGGCCAAGGCCGCAGGCGAAGTGCCGAGGGGGAGAGAGCTGGGGGGCGGTGGCAGGCCCGTGACGCCGGCGGCCGGTCGGTACGCGCAGGGCCACGCGCCGGCAGTCCGGTTACTTGGTCAGGATGAGCTTGTCGTTGCTGGTATGGCGCAGGCGGTAGAAGCGATCGCCGTGCTGGATCAGGATTTCGCGGCGGCCCTTGAGCAGGGCTTCGCTGTCGATCACTTCTTCGGGCGGCACCACGCGGACGGGACGGTCGCGAAGGGTCAGCGTTTCGGGGCGCAGCAGTACAGCAGCTTGAGTGTTCATCGTCTGGACTCGTGCGAGGGACGATTCAAATGATAATGATTCTCAGTTCACAATCAACACCCATTCTCACATTCATTGATGGCATTGATGATCGAAGATCGAAATTCGATAGCCTCTATCAATCGAGTAGGTCAGAGCAGCCAGACCGCGCCTGGCTGCTCGCCCCGTTCACGCCCCCACGCCACGGGGCGCTCAGGCAAATGCCGCTTCCACCTGCGCCCAGGCCGCGGCGTCCAGCTGTTCCAGGACCGCCAGCGCGCCCAGGTTTTCCTGCAGCTGGCTGACCCGGCTCGCGCCGAGGATCACGCTGGAGACGTTCGGATTGCGCAGGCACCAGGCGATGGCCAGCTGCGCCGGGGCGATCCCGAGCTGCGCGGCCACCGCGGTGTAGCGACGCACCTTGTCCATGCGGTCACCGCCCGGGGCGAGTACCTGATCCTTCAGCCAGCCCAGCTGCGCCTGGCCCAGCCGCGACTGCGGGTCCACGCCGTCGTTGTACTTGCCGGTGAGCAGCCCGGACGCCAGCGGCGACCAGATCGTGGTGCCCAGCCCGGCACCGGCGTACAGCGGCGCATATTCCTGTTCCACCCGGGTGCGGTGCAGCAGGTTGTACTCCGGCTGCTCCATCGAGGGGGCGTGCAGGTGGCGCGCGCGGGCGATATCCACCGCTTCCTGGATCTGCGCGGCCGACCACTCCGAGGTGCCCCAGTACAGGACCTTGCCCTGCCGGATCAGCGTGTCCATCGCCTGCACGGTCTCGGCGATCGGCGTCTCCGGATCGGGGCGATGGCAGTAATAAAGGTCCAGGTACTCCACCCGCAGGCGCTTGAGCGCGGCGTGGCAGGCATCGGTGACATGCTTGCGCGACAGGCCCAGCTGGGTCGGGCGCGGGTCATCGACCGCGCCGAAGAAGACCTTGCTGGAGACGCAGAAGCCATCGCGCGGCAGGCGCAGATCGGCGATCACATCGCCCATGACCTGCTCGGCCCGGCCGCGCGCATAGCCCTCGGCGTTGTCGAAGAAATTGACCCCGGCATCCCAGGCGGTGGCGACCAGGTTGCGGGCCTCATCGCGGCTGATCTGGTCGCCGAAGGTCACCCAGGCCCCGAAGGACAGGGCCGAGAGCTTCAGGCCGGTGGTGCCGAGGCGGCGATAGAGCATGTGGTTCTCCTGCTGCGGGCCCGCGACCGGGCCGGATCGATGCGGTAAGTGTAGAGCGTGGCGCGCAGCGCGCGCGGGGCGGCCGGCACGATCTCACGGGGCGTGACACGCAGCACGGAAACCACGCCGGGCCTTGCCGATACAGGCCCGATCACGACCGATCGGCTCGTGGACGCTGCTTTTCCTTGCCCCGTCCTTGCCGCTGCTCTAGGCTTCCCGTTTTTCGCGGCGCCCCAAGGGAAGTCTCATGGTCGAAGGTTTGGGCAGGATTGGCTTCGGCCTGTTCGGGTTGGCAGTGCTGATCGGCATTGCCTGGTTGTT
>Ga0308171_1000582_pt1 | contig 71915 bp, 66 predicted proteins | sample PhyGR1_FD_202135 | JGI IMG/M metagenome (GOLD analysis project Ga0308171, IMG submission 202135) | Phyllosphere microbial communities from UC Gill Tract Community Farm, Albany, California, United States - DLSLSG.R1 | ecosystem: Host-associated > Plants > Phyllosphere > Unclassified | place: USA...
ATTGAACAGGTCAAAGACATTAACCGTCGCATGTCGATCGGTGAAGCCAAAGCGCGTCGCGCCAAGAAAGAGATGGTGGAAGCTAACCTGCGTCTGGTTATTTCGATTGCGAAGAAATATACCAACCGCGGTCTGCAGTTCCTCGACCTGATTCAGGAAGGTAATATCGGCCTGATGAAAGCGGTAGATAAGTTTGAATATCGCCGTGGTTACAAGTTCTCGACTTATGCGACCTGGTGGATCCGTCAGGCTATCACCCGTTCTATCGCCGACCAGGCGCGTACCATCCGTATTCCGGTGCACATGATTGAGACCATCAATAAGCTCAACCGTATTTCGCGCCAGATGCTGCAGGAGATGGGCCGCGAACCGACGCCGGAAGAGCTGGCTGAGCGTATGCTGATGCCGGAAGATAAAATTCGCAAAGTGCTGAAAATCGCTAAAGAGCCGATCTCTATGGAGACGCCGATTGGTGATGATGAAGATTCACATCTGGGCGATTTTATCGAAGACACCACGCTGGAGCTGCCGCTGGATTCTGCTACCTCAGAGAGCCTGCGTTCTGCCACCCACGACGTGCTGGCTGGCCTGACCGCCCGTGAAGCGAAAGTGCTTCGCATGCGTTTCGGTATCGATATGAACACGGACCATACGCTGGAAGAAGTGGGCAAACAGTTCGACGTTACGCGTGAGCGTATTCGTCAGATTGAAGCGAAAGCCCTGCGTAAACTGCGCCATCCGAGCCGTTCGGAAGTGCTGCGTAGCTTCCTCGACGATTAAGTCCGACAAAAACCCCGGTTCGCCGGGGTTTTTTATGCCTGCCGGTTACCAGCTCTCCCCTGCCCTGCGCAGATTCAGTGACTCTCCGGATGCAGTTCCAGCCAGAGCTGACGATACGCTTCTACCATCTCATCCAGCGAAGCCCGATTCAGTCCGCTGGGATTCGGCAACACCCACACCTGCGTTTTCCCCATACAGATCGGCTGCTTGCCCCATTCGACTTTGCTCTGCTTAAAGGCGCGACGAAACGCATCTTTACCCAGAATCGCCAGCGCGGCGGGCTGATAATCCAGCACCTTCTGCATCAGGCGTTTGCCACCATCCCGCAGCTCATCCGGCGCTAACTCATTCGCCTGCACCGTGGGCCGCTCAACCAGCATCGTTATGCCGCAGCCGGTTTCTGTCAGACGCTGTTCATCCTCCGGTTTCAACTGCTGCCGGGTGAATCCCGCCAGATGGATCACCTTCCAGAACCGGTTACCGGGATGCGCAAAGTGAAATCCCTGATGGGCAGTTGACTGGCCTGGGTTGATGCCGCAGAACAGCACATCCAGACCGGAGCTGATGATGTCGCGGATAGCGTGCTCACTCATGCCGCCACCTCCAGCGTGCGCTGCTTCAGCGCAGCACGACTGCGTTGCAGCATCAGGCTGGCCTGCTCCGCATCCGGACAGGCTCGGGCCAGCGCCAGCGCGCCAATCATCTCTGCCATCACACTGGAAGCCAGCGCTTCCGCATCCGGCAGCATCAGCTCACCCAGTATCTGCGTCAGACTGGCGTGCATCGCATTAAAGCCCTGGGCGAAGATCTGCCGCGTCGGCTGTGGCAGATGAGCCACTTCACTCACCAGCGCCGCCAGCGGGCAGCCCTGAGCCGGTGCATTGCGATGCGCCTCGGAAAGATAACTATCAATAAAATCAGCCAGCCGCTGCGCGGGCCGGGTCACGGACGCCGCGGGCTTAAAGGTATCGGCTTCAGCGAACATATGCTTCAGCACCTCCTCAACCAGCTCCTCGCGCGATGCAAAATGCGCATAAAAACCGCCGTGTGTCAGGCCGACCCGCTTCATCAGCGCCGCCACACCAATCCCTTCGGTGCCGGTTTCACGCATCACACGCGCCGCTTCATCAAGGATACGCTGCCGCGTTTGTGCTTTGCTGCCTTGCTTTTCCATCTCGTCTCCTGCGCTGTCTGCTGCATAGCTTCTGGCTATTATAGTAATTATTACGGTCATCATATTCCAGCTTGACGGTTTATATGATGATCGTCATATTGATAACCATTATGACGACCATCATACGAGGAAGCAAAAATGTCACAATCAGGCACAGCTTTAATCACCGGCGCATCCAGCGGTATCGGCGCGACTTATGCAAAACGACTGGCAGCACGCGGTTATGATTTGATCCTGGTGGCGAGGGATCAGGCTCGGCTCACCACGCTGGCTGACACCCTGGCGCAGCAGCACGCTGTTAAGGTGACCGTGATGAAGGCTGACTTAACGCATGAGCAGGACCTGCAGCGCGTAGAGTCAGAGCTGGCCAAGAACGCTCAGATTACGCTGCTACTGAACAACGCGGGCATGAGCGTAGAAGGCGAGTTTCTGGAGGCGGACATCACGCGCATCAACAGCATGCTGGCGTTAAATATTCTGGCGCCAACCCGTCTGGCACAGGCGGCTGGCCGGGCGTTTAAAGCACGCGGTCATGGCGTTATTATCAATATCGCCTCAGTGCTGTCGCTGGTGCATGAGATGTTTAACGGTGCCTATAACGCCACCAAATCCTACGTGCTGACTCTGACGCGTGCCATGCAGCGTGAACTCGCAGAGAGCGGCGTGCAGGTACAGGCCGTCTTACCCGGCGCGACCCGCACTGAAATTTTCGAACGTGCAGGCCAGTCGATCAATGAGTTCCCGGCTGAGATGGTGATGGACGTTGATGAGATGGTAGATGCTGCGCTTGCCGGCCTCGACAGCAACGAGGCGGTAACCATTCCACCGCTGGAGGATCTTCAGATGTGGCACGACTACGATCGGGCGCGTGGCGCGATGGTCCCTCACCTTTCACGGGATAAATCCGCATCCCGCTATCGTCAGAACTGAGTCAGCGTTAACGCACAGCGCCTTACGTCCAGTTTCGTTAACGGCACGGAGAAGCATTTTCCGTGCCGATTTGCGACTTCGACTTCACAACCAGGCAGATTTGTTATAGAAATCAGCAGGTAAATCGCTGCTGCTTATTTCAGCAACCAGTGGCTGAGTGCTGGATCGCCCTGAAGAGATACTTTATAATCCCCGCTCCGCTGGCCCCTTAGCTCAGTGGTTAGAGCAGGCGACTCATAATCGCTTGGTCGCTGGTTCAAGCCCAGCAGGGGCCACCAAAAATTTTAAGGACTTACGTTCACAGCGTAGGTCCTTTTTGTATTCCAGAAGACTCGGGTGATAAACCCGGACACATATTTTGGTACGCAATAACGACTTTGGGACAGGATAGATAATGCAGTCTGATGTCCCTCTAAGCTACATGTCTGAACACTTCAAATCTTCACGCTCCCAACCTCAGGTAATCCTTACTCAACAGCATAAAACTCACTGAGAGCTTTCTGTGATATGGATGATTATCCATACCCAAGTAAAAATGATTTCCCTCCCTTTCCCTGATAAAATACCTATTCATAAATCTATTCATAGAGCCATTCAAAACCATGCCTGATCGCTCCGAAACGATACGCCGGTTGCTTAGCCAGGGGCCAATGACAGCAAAGCAACTCCTTGAAAAATTAGGAGTCAGCCAGCCTACGTTGTCTCGTGCATTAAATAATTTTGGCGATGAAATTATCCGAATCGGCGCGGGTCCATCTATTCAATATGCTTTACGTGATGCCTGGCGTGGGTTTAATTCTGCACCTATCTATCGCATCAGCGATGAGGGCCGCGTTAAACCCCTTGGTGATTTGATTCCGGTCCGCCCGGACGGATTTGTTATGCAGCAGACTGACAAAGTCAGTCTCCATAGTGACGGGTTGCCGTGGTGGCTGTTTGACATGCGGCCACAGGGTTATCTCGGTCGAGCCTATGCATCGACGTATGCCGCTGGATTAGGCTTGCCAGCGAATCCAGAGCAATGGACAGACTCTGAAGTGGTCAGGGCACTGCTGGCACAAGGTCATGATGCTATCGGAAACCTGCTGATAGGTGAGCAGGCACGGGATCGGTTCCTGCAGATGTCAGAGCCTGTTCCGGTTGAGCGCGCCACAACATTTCCGGCTCTGGCTGTGGCGGCGGGAGCCGGTGAAGCGCCCGGCTCGTCTGCAGGTGGTGAACAGCCAAAATTCTGTACCTTTACGGACCAGGGGCATGTACTGGTTAAGTTCTCGGCCACAGACGATAACCCGGTCAGTGAACGCTGGCGCGACCTTTTACTGGCCGAACATTTTGCACTAGAGGTGCTTGGTGTGAAGACAGAGGTATTTGATTTTGACGGTCAACGCTTCCTCGAAATCCCCCGATTCGACCGCGCTGGACTGTTGGGTCGTATCGGCATTTTCTCGCTTCGGGCGCTTGATGCTGAATTTGTGGGTAATGCCAGTGCCATCTGGCCGGTTCTGGTGAATAAACTTGTCGGGCAGAAGCATGTTCATCCTGAGGCCGCCGCCAGTACCGCCCGGCTCTGGGCATTCGGAACACTAATTGGTAACACCGACATGCACCACGGAAATCTGTCGTTCATCAGTAGTCATGGCCGCCCCTATTCCCTTGCGCCAGCCTATGACGTTCTGCCTATGGGTTTCGCTCCCAGAGCAGGTGGCGCAATCGTGAATGAGCTCAGGCCAGCATCACTGTCGGATGTCATCAGTGGAGATATCTGGCTGGAAGCGCTGGAACTTGCTGAGAAATTTTATACTTTAGCCTGCCGTTGCGATCGCTTTTCTGCCAGTTTTGCGCCTTGCCTTGAGGCATTACGCCGCCATCTTGACGATGCCAGATCGCGTATCGCTCGATTAGGGTAAATGCTTTCAACCTTACTGAGCCATTTTCTGAAGCGCTGCGAAAATAGCAGTCTTAACAGCGCTTCCAGACCGCCAATCAACTTCACACTCCTCCTGCACTTCTGCGCTCGCAACCGGTACTGAAGTGCCGTCTTAACCCTCTAACGCCGACAGAATCGCAAAGCCGTCCCCCTTGCCCACAATTCCCTCCCACACCCTGTTCTCCTCCGCAAACCCCATGCTATCTTGTGGTTTTGATTTTTTCAGTGGGCAAAATTGATGACAAAGTTGCGGGTAGGGATCGTGTTTGGCGGCAAATCGGCTGAGCATGAGGTGTCGTTGCAGTCGGCCAAAAATATCCTTGAGGCGATCGACAAAACCAGGTTTGACGTGGTGTTGCTGGGTATCGATAAACAGGGACACTGGCGTCTGAATGATGCGTCGAACTTCTTACTGAACGCTGAAAATCCGGCGCTGATTGCGCTAAATCACGCCGCTGAAGATGTGGCGCTGGTGCCGGGTAATACGCAGCAGCAGATCATCACCCGCCATAACGCCCATCCGCTGTCGCAGATCGACGTTATCTTCCCGATTGTGCACGGTACGCTGGGTGAAGATGGTTCCCTGCAGGGCCTGCTGCGCATGGCCTCGCTACCCTTCGTCGGTTCCGACGTGCTGGGTTCTGCGGTCAGCATGGACAAAGATTTCACCAAACGCCTGCTACGCGATGCCGGGCTTAACGTCGCGCCGTGGCTCAGCGTCACCCAGGCGCAGCGCGCGCAACTGGACGCCGAAGCCGTGATTGCCCGCTTTGGCCTGCCGCTGTTTATCAAACCCGCTAACCAGGGTTCTTCAGTGGGCGTCAGCAAAGTGGACAGCATTGAAGAGTTTGATGCCGCGCTGTCGCTGGCCTTCTCCTTTGACCGCAAAGTACTGATTGAACAGGGCATCAAGGGCCGTGAGATCGAGTGTGCAGTGCTGGGCAACGATACGCCTGAAGCCAGTCCCTGCGGCGAAGTGGTGGTGCATGACGCCTTCTACTCTTATGACACCAAATACATCTCCGAGAGCGGCGCGCAGACGGTGGTTCCGGCGGCCATTGCAGCGGAAACCAGCGATGCAATCCGTGAGGTCGCCATCAAAGCTTTCTCCGCGCTGGAGTGCTTTGGCATGGCGCGCATCGATGTGTTCCTGACCGATGATGGCGGGATCATCGTTAATGAGGTGAATACCCTGCCCGGCTTCACCAACATCAGCATGTACCCGAAACTCTGGCAGGCGGCGGGTCTGAGCTATCAGGATCTGATCAGCCGTCTGATCGACCTGGCAATTGAGCGCCACCAGCAGGCCAGCACGCTGAAAAGCAGCGTCAGCTGACTGAACCCGACGGCGTGGCGCTATGCCACGTCGCTGGTGATGGCGCGGTAGTTAACCGGTGAAGTCTGATTACGGCCATTGCGTTTCGACAGATAAAGGTTTTTATCTGCCGAAGAGATCAGCCGGTTGATTACGCGGTGCCACTCCGTCGCCTCACCGGCACAGCCATGTGCCAGCCCCAGGCTGACGGTCACCGTGGCCGTACTGCCCTGCAGCCAGAACTTCTCTTTCGCCATCTTCTGGCGGATGCTCTCGGCAAGGAAATAGAGCTTTTCGGGGTTCTGATCGAACAGCACCACCACAAACTCCTCTCCGCCAAAACGGCAGATGCGCCCCTCTTTACCCACAACTTTCTGCATCCGGCGCGCAATCTCTTCCAGCACGCTGTCACCGGCATCATGACCAAAGTTGTCGTTAATCGCTTTGAAGTAGTCGACATCCAGCAGGATCACACCCACTTTGCGGTCCGGGAAGATAGGCTCCGCACGCAGGTTTTCATATAAACCGGAACGCGACAGCAGTCGGGTGAGGAAATCGTAATTCGCGCGCAGCGCCAGACGCTGATTCAGCTGGCGAATCGCATCCATGCTCGCGGCCACAATCAGTGGGCTGATCGCGATAGTCGCCACGCCCAGCCGCGCCGAGGTCAGATGGCTGATTGGCAGCAGCGTCTCATCGCCCCGCATGCTCATTACCCCATGGGAGACCAGAATGATCTCGGCAATACCGGCCAGCAGAATCACCAGGCTGGTCAGCGGCATCGGCAACACGACGGCGCACCACACCAGCGCCGGAACAGGAAACGTCAGGCTGCCCGTGACGCCCATCATCGTCCCGATCATCATCGAAAGAATGACGGCGATCACCGGTGCCAGCTTGCGCATCTGTAAAAACTGGCGGGGTGACAGCGATGACCAGTCGCGCGTCAGCATAAAGGGCAGCACCATCAGACCGGTGGAGAACTGCTCGCTGAACCAGTCCCCCCATGCCGTCGCCAGTCCGGCCGTGAAATCAGCCTGCTGAGCAAGCGCACCCCAGCTGGCACAGGTCAGCGCGGCCAGCAGGCAGGCCGGGAAAATACGCAGCACATTGGTAATACGTTCGCTGCCGGAGTCGTGCTGAAGATGTTTTACCAGCAGCGTCACCGCCACCAGCACAAACAGCAGGTTCGCCAGGTTGAGAGTAAAAGCAGAGAGCGCCCAGCCTGAAAAAACGGTGTCGTTAAACACCATCGCGGCAAAGATGGCGAGGTAATAGCGGGTCCGATGCAGAAAAGGATTACGGACAATGACGCCAGTGAGAATCGCGTTTACCGGCCAGAACAGTGACAGCTCCTGTGGGATGCGCAGGTGTCCGCCGATAAAGCTAAACAGCAACGTGACTAAAAACAGCGAGAATACGTTCTTCTTAGCGTTGTGCTCTTCAAACAGCTGTATGCGCATACATCCGGACCTTGTCACAGAGAGGCTGGCTGTCCACGTCAGCCCGGACAGGCGCGTGGTGTCAGAATGATTGAATCCTGAATACCCTCAATGTCATCCGGCGGCGATAAGACCTTATTCCGAGGGCTGATTAAGGCGTTATCCTGAAGAGTCTGACCCCATCAGATGACAGTAAAAATTGGGGCCTTATTATGCCCCGCAAATAAAAAAATCGGATATCCGAGATATCCGATTTTTGTCTCTCTGACGACTTTACCGTTGCGTTAAACGCTATTTTACCGCAACCGGCCACTGACTCAGGCGAATGCCGCGTTTGTCGGCGTTATCGCCAAAATCTTTCAGCACTGCTTTGACGTCGGGATCGATATATTCCGCATTGTCGTTATCCACGATGACCACGCTGTTCTCCGGGATCTCATCCAGCAATCCCTGCAGCTTCGGATTGTGCATAAAGGTCAGGTTCTGCTGAAAGCGCAGCACGTAGTGATCGTCATAACGGGTGAGCTGCAGCGCGTTGCGATGGCTCTTATAGATGCTGTAGAGGATCTGCGTGGCGATGCCGATACCAATACCGACCAGCATGCCCAGCGTGATAATCCCGACGATGGTGGCCAGAAACGGCACGTACTGCTGTGCGCCCATCCGGAACTGCTCAATAAACAGTTTGGGGGTCGCCAGTTTATAACCGGTGTAGAGCAGAACGGCGGCAAGGCTGGCCAGCGGAATGGCGTTCAGCATCTCGCTGAACCACATGCCGCAAATCAGCAGCAGCACACCGTGAATGAAGATCGACAGTTTGGTCTGTGCGCCCGCACTGACGTTAACTGAACTGCGGACGATCACCGCCGTTATCGGCATCGCACCCAGAAAACCGGCCGCCAGGTTACCGATACCCTGTGCGAACATCTCTTTGTTGGGCGACGGCGCAGGCGTCTGAGGACGCAGTTTCTTCAGCGCCTCCTGACTCAGCAGGGTCTCCAGACTGGCGACCAGTGCCAGCGTCACCGCAACCACCCAGACCTGCGGATTCTGCCAGGCCATCCAGTCGGGCGTTTCCAGCTCAGCCACCAGCGCGGAGACACTGTCAAAAGCGGGCAGCGAAATGCGCGCCAGTCCCTGGGTCATCTCAGGGAAGAGTCGCCCTCCCACGACGGTCGCCAGACAACCTATCAGCACGGCAATCAGCGGGCCGGGGATCCAGGCGAGCGCTTTGATCCGTTTCACCGGCGCGGTCGTCCAGAAACACAAAATGGCCAGGCCGACACCCGCCACCAGGATGGCGGGCAGTGAGAAGGTCATCTCTCCGGTCACCAGCGATACCAGCTCCGCATCGCCAGCGGCACCCAGCGCCACCGGAATCTGCTGCATGATCAGCAGCAAACCGATCGCCGCCAGCATCCCTTTGATGACGCTGCCCGGCACCAGCGAAATAAACCGTCCGGCGCGCAGCAGGCCAAACAGACATTGCAGTGCCCCGGCGATAATCAGCGCGGTGAGAAAGGCAGAGAAGCTGCCGAGTGATGCCATTGAGGCGACGACGATGGTGACCAGGCCCGCCGCCGGGCCGCTGACGGCAAACCGGGACGGACTCAGGGAGGTGACCACCAGGCCGCCAATCACACCGGTCAGGAGACCGGCAAACGGGGGTAATCCGCTGGCCTGGGCGATGCCAAGACAGAGCGGTAAAGCGACCAGAAACACCACCAGACCTGCCGGGATGTCGCGGCGCAGGGTATCGAGGTTCATAAGGAAGGCTCCTCTGCAGATTGATGAATCAGCTCTTTGAGATGGCCGGAGCGCAGGTCATAAACACAACCAAACACCTCCAGTTCCTGGCCCGATTGCCAGATTTGCCGGACCGGTTCAGATTTCACCAGTCTGGCGAATTGCGCCTTAACGTTGGCCTCAACCAGCCGATCGAGCTGTTCACCCGGTTCCGCGTCTGAGGCGGGATTGTCTGCCAGACCTTCCTGAATATCATGACGCAGCGTCTGAATGCGTCTCGCCAGCGCGCTCTCCTGCCCGTCCAGCACACTGCCCGGCAGATTCTGCGCGGCTTCTACCCCACCGCAGCCATAGTGGCCGCTTAGTACGATGCGTTTTACGCCGAGAAAGAAGAGCGCGTATTGCAGCACGCTCTGTAAATTGTCGTCCTCTTCAATCACCATATTGGCGATATTACGATGCACAAAGAGTTCGCCAGGATGGGAGCCGGTTAATACCTCAGCCGGCACGCGACTATCAGAGCAACCTATCCAGAGTGAGTGCGGTTTTTGTTGATGAAGGAATTTTTTAAAATAATCCGGGTTACGCTGGCGGCGCTGTAATGCCCAACTGCGATTTTTCGCTAATAAGGGTTTAAGTGTCGTCACAATCATCTTCTCTCTACTACCGGGATGTCGCATCCTGGCTAACCACAAAGTGTATCGGCTCACAAATAAAGCGTGAGCCGCCAGGTAATTAAGAACTGAGTCACAGAAAAAGGTTATAGACGCTAACCATTGCCAATGCACGGGCAATATTTCACAGCGCTTTAACATCGCCGATTTTGTCAATTCAGCGTCAGTAAAAGTCAGGGTTACGTAAATTTAATTAAGGGGGAGAGATAGCGCGGAATAAACGGAACTCATTTTTAAATGAATAAAATCAATAAACTAAAACAGAAAAGAAAATAAACTAAAGTTACTGCTGACAAATAAATACAAGCATTAACAGGGGGGATATTCACTGCCATACCAACCCGCCCCTTTTCCACCAGGAATCCTCTTAATTAAAAAATTAACCATTAGCACAATCCACCGGCTTAATTGCTTTAAGCCAGTCAGATAGACCTGTATGGAGATAAGAAGGGAGCAAGAGATGATTAATTTAATTTGCAGGAAAATAGTGACGGCGGTAAGTAAATCAGGACCAATTCTAAACAGAGCCTGAACGAGCAGGCTCTTTTTCTTGACGAATTATTTACCGTTCCAGCTTTGCAGGCGTGATTCCCGCACCGACAGCTGCTGTTCCGGTGTCAGTTTATTGTAGTTTTCCGCCATTCCGCTCTCCCAGTCACCGTAAAGAGGGTTCGGCAGCACGATGAACTGCGTACCAAACTGCTGGTGGTTGTGATTCACGAAATCGCGACGCGTCTGATTACCCTTGTGCCAGGTCGCCCCACCGAAATCGTTGAGGTTATCGCCAACGTAGAGCACGACGTTATAGCCCGCGTTTTTGATGGCATCGAAACGCGCCTGCTTGTTGGAGCTGTCGGTATTCAGACGTACCGTTTGATCGCTGACGTTCGGGAAGCCGAGCTGCTGCATATTGGCGACCGTCGCGGCGTAATCTTTCTGATCGCGGTTCGACACATAAAACAGCGTACCGCCATTCTCTGTTACATGACGCGCGAACCCGACTGCGCCCGGCACCGCTTTCGCCTGACGCGCCTGCGTCCAGGCTGACCACGTTTTGCTGCTGAACGGCTGGCCATTCTTCGCCTGCCACGCGCTGTAAGCGCTGTTATCCAGCATGGTTTCATCCAGATCGACAATCACCGCTTTGGGTTTGCCGGTCAGCGACGGCGCCTGATCAAACGCCATGCGCGCGGTGTTAAACGCCTGCCAGGTCAGCGCCTGATATTCGCCAGACTGCTGGAACCAGTTTACCGCCAGCACCGATTGCTGGCCGAGTTGCTGTTGCGCGGTCTGATGTGTTGACGAGGCGCAGCCGGTCAGCAGCAGCGCGACCAGTCCGGATGCAGCGAGTTTTGCGGAGGTTTTCATCATTTCATCCTTAAGGTGAGAAAGGTCTGAGGAGAAGCTTCAAAAATGTAGCAGTTAACGTAAGCTGTGGGCAGCCCAACGCACGCTGTTATAACAGGAGATTCTTATGGCCGTGATCCCGCGCTCGCCGTTGCTCGATTCACTGGAGTGGCTCGATTATGCGTTTCAGTCCGCCGGTGAGCCGCCTCCCGCCGATGCCGCCTACGGACATCAGCGCCACAGTGCGACCGTGGTCACCGATAGTGAGAACATCCCGCCCAAAAGCTGCGAGTCCGATGGCGTGATCGGCTGCGGGACGCGCCCGGTGGCAGTCTACACCGCCGATTGCCTGCCGGTGCTGTTCGCCGATCGCCAGCAGCGGATCGTGGCGGCCGTGCATGCCGGACTCAGGGGCACGCTGGCGGGTGTGCTGACCCGCGCCGTGGAAAAGCTGGGCGAAATGGGTTGCGAGCCGCGGGACCTGGTGGTGGCGATTGGCCCGGCAATGGGGCCCTGCTGCTATGAGCTGGCCGAACCGCAGCTGGCAGAGATTGCGCAGAACCCGGCGTTTGCCAGCGGGCTGCGCTGGCACCGGGACCAGCCGGTAAATTCTCTGGCACAACGCCCACAGGCTTCTGCCCACCAGCAGGGCGTCTGGTTCGATCTGCCGGCGCTGGCGACGCAGCTGCTTGTGAACGCAGGTGTGCCGGCCACGCAGATTGATAACGTCAATGTCTGCACCTATTGCATGGCCGAGGGCGGTTCCAGCTACCGCTTTAATACCCACCATGGCAGCGGCTATCGCTCGCGCTATTCATGGATCCGGCGGCGTTAACGGACCATCAAAAGCCACGGAGGGCGGTTCGGACTGAGACACAGGCTCCCTGCGCCCTGCTCGCCTGCCGTTGTTTATGATTTCACTCACACCCTGACATTCTTTCACTTTTTTTTAACGCAGAAGTGGCTAGAGTAAACTCATCCGACCACTTCACTGTGAGTGACAATTATGTCCGCCAATCCTGATTATCCTGCGCTGTTTACGCCGCTGGACCTTGGCTTTACCCGACTGAAAAACCGCTTTCTGATGGGCTCAATGCACACTGGCCTGGAAGAGCATCCGGATGGCGCAGCCCGCCTGGCGGCGTTCTACGGCGAGCGGGCGCGGGAAGGCGTGGCGCTGATCGTTACCGGCGGCATTGCCCCTAATGCGCAGGGGGTCACGACCGCGCATGGCGCGATGCTCACCGACGAGGCGCAGTGCAGCTGGCACCGGCAGATCACGGAGGCGGTGCATCAGCATCAGGGCAAAATCGCCCTGCAGATCCTGCATACCGGCCGTTACAGCTATCAGCCCGATCTGGTTGCGCCCTCGGCACGCCAGGCGCCGATTAACCCGTTTACGCCACAGGCGATGAGCGAGGCGGCGATTGAACAGACCATTGATGACTTTGCCCGCTGCGCCCGGCTGGCCCGGCAGGCGGGTTATGATGGTGTGGAGATCATGGGCTCCGAAGGCTACCTGATTAATCAGTTTCTGGTGAAGCACACCAATCAGCGCACCGATCGCTGGGGCGGCGACTTCCGGCAGCGCATGCAGTTCGCGCTGGCGATTACCCGCGCGGTTCGCGCCGCGACCGGCGACGCCTTTATCATCATCTTCCGGCTGTCGATGCTCGATCTGATCGAAGAGGGCAGCACGCTGGAGGAGACCCTGCTGCTGGCGGGCGAGCTGGAGCAGTGCGGCGTCACGCTGTTCAATACCGGCATCGGCTGGCACGAGGCGCGCATCCCGACCATCGCCACCTGCGTGCCGCGCGCGGCTTTTGCCTGGGTGACGCAGCGCCTGCGCGCCCATGTTTCGGTACCGGTGATCGCCACCAACCGCATCAACCATCCTGCCGTCGCTGAGGAGCTGTTGCAGTCGGGCTGTGCCGATATGGTGTCGATGGCGCGCCCTTTCCTCGCCGACCCCGCCTTTGTCAGCAAAGCGCAGCGTGGCGAACCGGACAGCATCAACACCTGCATTGCCTGTAATCAGGCCTGCCTCGACCAGGTGTTCGCCGGTAAAATCACCTCCTGCCTGGTCAATCCGCGCGCCTGTCATGAGTCGCTGATGCCGGTTATTGCCAGCACCGCACCGCGCAGGCTGGCGGTGGTGGGCGCCGGTCCGGCCGGGATGGCATTTGCGCTGCAGGCGGCGCAGCGTGGCCATCAGGTGACGCTCTATGAGGCCGCGCCGGAGATTGGCGGCCAGTTCAATATTGCCCGGCAGATCCCTGGCAAATCTGAGTTCAGCGAAACGCTGCGCTATTTCCGCAATCAGCTGTCAGCCGCGGGCGTGACGGTTAAAGCCCATTGTCGGGTCACGCCGGATCAACTGAGTGACGCCGACGAAGTGGTGCTGGCGACCGGCATTCAGCCGCGTACACCTGATATTCCGGGCATCGATCATCCCAGCGTGCTGAGTTATCTGGAGGTGCTGCGCGATAAGCGTCCTGTGGGTAAACGGGTGGCCATTATTGGCGCAGGCGGCATTGGTTTTGATGTGGCGGAGTATCTGTCGCAGCCCTCACATGACGAGGATCGGGCGGCGTTTTACGCAGAATGGGGCATCGACCATAGCCTGACGCAGCGCGGCGGCGTGATGAAGCCTGAGCCACCAGCTGCATTACGGCAAATCTGGCTGCTGCAGCGTCGCTCGGGGAAACCCGGTGTCGGGCTGGCAAAAACCACCGGCTGGATCCATCGCGCCAGTCTGCAGGCGCGCGGCGTGGAGATGTGGGGCAGCGTGGAGTATCTGGCAATAGATGACAGCGGGCTGCACCTGCGGCGCAACGGCGAAACGCTGCTGCTGGAGGTCGATAACGTCATTATCTGTGCCGGGCAGGAGCCGCAGCGCGAACTGGAAGCCGCGCTGCGTGCAAAAGGACAGGTGGTGACGGTGATAGGCGGTGCATATGTGGCGCAGGAACTGGATGCCCGCCGCGCGATTGCGCAGGCGACGCAGCTGGCCCTGACGGTCTGACTAGCGCATTTTCACCGCGCGCAGCACCACAAACTTCTGGTTTGAGGCGATCAGCGTGCAGTTGCCGAACAGCTTCTTCAGCTTGTGGTGATAATCGAGGTGGCGGTTGCCGACAATGCGTAACTCGCCGCCATACTGAAGGCAGCGTTTGGCATCGCGGAACATCTGCCACGCCAGATGATCGGTGACGGCATGTTGCTGATGGAACGGCGGGTTGCACAGCACCGCGTGCAGCCGATCTGACGGATAGCCGCTCAGCACGTTGTTCACCAGGAACTGACAGCGCGCCAGATCATCAGGACGGTTCACTTCCACGTTAAGCTTGCTGGAAGCGACCGCCATGTAAGACTCATCAAGGAAATGCACCTCGGCCTGCGGATTCTGCTCCAGCGCCACCAGCCCTACCAAGCCGTTGCCACAGCCCAGATCGACAATCTCACCTTCAATATTTTCCGGCAGATGCTGCACGAACAGCCGTGCGCCGATATCCAGCGAAGAACGCGAGAAGACGTTGGCGTAGTTGTGAATCTGATAAGGGGTGCCATCCAGCGGCCAGACCAGCGTCGGCGTGGCCTCACGCAGTTCAGGCTTACTGAACTGGCTGTAGATCAGGCGCGCTTTTTTCCACGCCAGTGAGGTTTTGGTTTCACCGAGGATCTGTTCGAACAGCTGCAGGGTAGAGTTATGGATCTCTTTGGCACGTGCCGCTGCCAGAATCACCGTATCAGGTGTAACGACTTCACGAATGGCGCGCAGCTGATGCTCCAGCAGCGCCAGAGTTTTCGGCACCTTGATCAGCACCGCCGCCGGGGCTGCAGGCAGTTCCGCCAGGCTATCAACAAAGTGAACCTCGCTGTCATCCAGCGCGTTAAACGTCAGGTTCTGACGGGCGGCCTGCTGGCTCAGCCAGGAGTCGCTGACGTGCCAGACGGTGCGGGGATTCAGGGCGCAGGTTAATGCCCCAAAACTGTCGTTAAAGACCAGCACCGGGCCTTCCGGCAGCGCCTGCTGTAACAGATATTCATCAGCCGCATCCCAGGCTTGTAATGGACTTTCGTCACGCATCTGCGGGAAGCGATGCAGGATCAGTGTGCGATCGTTCAGTTCAAGTTGGCTCATGAATTCTCCGGCGTGGTACACTTTGGTTGATTTTCGCCCCAAAATCGGGGGCGCAGTATACTGTCTTTCGTCTGGAATCCCTAATGTCCTCACTGATCTACCTTCAGGGTTATCCTGCCCCCCTTCTTGAGCAGGTTCAGACGCTGATCGCCCATCAGCGCTTAGGCGCGTTTCTGCAGGAACGTTATCCGGACACCCACGACGTGATGAGTGATAAAGCGCTGTATGACTACACGCAGGCGCTGAAAAACCGCTATATGCGCAACGCGCCGCCGATCAGCAAAGTGATGTGGGATAACAAAATCAAGGTGATGAAGCATGCACTCGGGCTGCACACGGCCATCTCACGGATTCAGGGCGGCAAGCTCAAGGCGAAAGCGGAAATCCGCATCTCGACCTTTTTCCGTCTGGCGCCGGAGCCGTTTCTGCGGATGATCGTGGTGCATGAGCTGGCACACCTGAAAGAGAAAGATCATGATAAGGCGTTCTACCAGCTCTGCTGCCATATGGAGCCGGATTACCACCAGCTCGAATTTGATGCGCGCCTGTGGATGACAGACCAGGCGATGCGCGGCAACGCGGCTTAAAGAAACTCCTGCGCTTTCTGAATCAGACTGGTTTTAGTCAGCGCGCCGAGAAAGCGTCGTTCCTGCGGATTATTCAGCACCGGCAGTCGCTCCAGCGTGACTGCCGCAAACGCCTCCCATCCCTCACGCATACTCTGATTCTCAAACACGACCGGGAAATCCTGATCCATCACGCACTGCACCGGTGAGTCGAGGGTAATCTCCTGCGACAGCACCCGGCGCGAAATCTCATGTATCGAGACCACCCCGAGGAAAGCGCCCGCGGCATTGATCACATAGACGTAGCGTTCACGCTTCAAAGAACTGACGGCCAGCGCCTGACCCACGGACTCCTCCGGCTGCAACGCCGCACCGGGAATGATCAGCTCGGCAATGCGCATATTATCGAAATCATATTTCGCTTCTGAACGGCTGAAGTGATGACTCACGACCGGATAGGTACTGGCGGATTGCAGGCGATAGACCACCATCGACGCCAGCACGGTGGCAATCATCAGCGGAAACAGCAGGCTGCTGTTGAGCGTCATCTCCAGCACCATCAGCATCGCCATCAACGGCGCCTGACTGACCGCTGCCAGCACCGCCGCCATGCCAATGGCGGCATAGAGCAGCACGTTGCCGAGCGGCAGATGCAGCGCCGCCCCCACCGTCGCGATAATGACGCCAAGCAGCGCGCCAATCAGCAGCGAAGGCGTAAAGAGTCCGCCGACGGCGTTCGACCCCACCGACAGGCTGGTGGCGAGCGTTTTCAGCACCAGCAGCAGCAACAGGCCCGGCAGCAGATAGTCGCCCGCCATCACTTTGACGATGACTTCATAACCGTTGCCGAGGATATCGGTGGAGATCAGCGCCAGTAAACCTACGGCGAATCCGCCCGCGCCTAGGCGCACGGGCAGCGAGGCGACCCGGCTGAACAGCACCTTGCTGCGGGCAATGCATTTAATCAGAATCCAGCCCGCCAGACCGGCGCACAAACCAATGACGACCGTCATCAGCAGGCTGCTGAGATCCATCCCGAAGTTCGCGTCCGCCAGCGGATAGAGCGCGCTGCGGAAGCCCAGCGTCCACATGGTCATCACCGCCGTCGCCGAGGCAATAATCAGGGGAATCAACCGCTGCAGCGCGGAAATGCCGAAGGCGATCTCCGCCACGAAAATCGCCGAGGCCAGCGGTGCATGGTAGACCGATGCGAGGCCCGCTGCGGCCGCCATCGCCACCACATCACTGTTTTTCAGGTTAAGAGACGCCGGTAACAGGCGGCCAATTGCGCTGCCACACAGTGCCGAGAGCTGCACCATCGGCCCCTCTTTACCTATCGACGCGCCGCTGCCGATACTGGCAATCGACGATAAGGCGCGGAACAGCGAGGTTTTGGTCGGCACCGCATCGAGCCGGGCGTTAATCACTTCAAGGTAATCGGTTTTCACCGTCTGCTGCTGCTCAATGGCGACCGCATAACGCAGGAAAAAGCCCGCCAGCACGCCGCCCGCGCCCACCAGCAGCGGCCAGAAGATCCACGGCCAGAGATGCAGGGATTCGGTTATTTCGCCACTGCGGGCAAACAGCAGATGGTTGATCAGTTCAATCACGCCGCGAAAGGCCAGCGTCACCAGCGATGCCGCACACCCGACCGGAATGGCAATAAGTAGAGTGGTCCAGTTTAATGCGTGCTTACTTGCTTTCACCTGCGCTCCCTGGTTAGTCCATAAAAAATCATCGCTTCCGCATAGTATTGGAATGCGGATCGCAGGATCAATCCCTGCCCGCCCGACACCATTGCACCGCGTCGGGGAGATGTTACTCTGCCGCTTTAACGCTGCAGGAGAGATGACGTGATTCGTTTTGCCATTGTGGGAACAAACTGGATTACACGCCAGTTTATTGATGCCGCTCATGAAACCGGAGCGATGAAGCTCTGTGCGGTTTATTCACGCAGTCAGGAGCAGGCCGACACCTTTATTGCCGATTATCCCTGCAAACAGACTTTTACCTCACTGGAAGCGCTGGCCGCCAGTCCGGAGATCGATGCGGTCTATCTTGCCAGCCCCAACGCCCTGCACTGCCAGCAGGCGCTGCTGTTTATGTCGCACGGCAAGCATGTGATTTGCGAAAAACCGCTGGCCTCGAATCTGGCGGAAGTGGAGCAGATGATCGCCTGCGCCCGTGAGCATCAGGTGGTGCTGTTTGAGGCGTTTAAAACCGCCAGCCTGCCGAACTTCCTGCGGCTGAAACAGGCGCTGCCTGACGTGGGCAAACTGCGGAAAGCGCTGCTGTGTTACTGCCAGTACTCCTCACGCTATCCGCGCTATCTCAACGGCGAGAACCCGAATACCTTTGATCCGCGCTGGTCGAATGGCTCCGTGATGGATATCGGATATTACTGCCTGGCCTCGGCGGTGGCGCTGTGGGGCGAGCCAGACCGTGTTCAGGCTACCGCGACGTTGCTTGAAAGCGGCGTGGACGCGCATGGCGTCGTCGTGCTGAGCTACGGCGATTTCGACGTGACGATTCTGCATTCGAAGGTGAGTGATTCCAGCCTGCCCAGCGAGATTCAGGGTGAAGCGGGTGCGCTGGTGATTGAAAAGCTTTCGGAGTGCCAGCAGCTGACCTTTATCCCCCGAGGTGCTGAAAAGCAGGCGCTGAGTGAGCCGCAGCATATCAACACCATGCTGTATGAAGCGGCCGCGTTTGCGCAGTTGGTTGCGCAGCGTCAGGCAGACCATCCCGGACTGGAGGTTTCACGCATTACGGCCGCCCTGCTGACCGAAATCCGCCGCCAGACCGGCGTGATCTTCCCGGCCGATAAGACTGCTGTGTAAATATTTCTAAATATGTCTGGGAGGTGTTGCTTCCTGTGCGGCTAAACCGTAACTTAGCCTCCTGCAAAGGGGAGTAACTTGTAAGCTGATTGATCGTCACTACGTTGCGAAAGCATCCGGTCATCAGGCAACCCGGAATCTATTTCTGTGTTGTAAGTGAGACCTTGCCGGAAGGCGAGGTTTGCTTACACAAAAATAAGCGGCTGACGTCTTCTGACTTCAGCCGTTTTTTTTTCTTTTTAAGACAGGATACGAATATGCAAACTGTGGGTACGCCTTTACTGTGGGGCAGCTTTGCGGTTGTGGTGCTGATCATGCTGGCTATCGACCTGCTGTTGCAGGGACGCCGCGGCGCGCAGACCATGTCTTTCAAACAGGCGGCTGTCTGGTCGCTGATCTGGATTTCCGTCTCATTGCTGTTCAGCGCCGCCTTCTGGTGGTATCTGGAGGGTAGCGCGGGACGTGAAGTCGCTAATACGCAGACGCTCGCCTTCCTGACCGGTTACGTGCTGGAAAAAGCGCTGGCGGTGGATAACGTCTTCGTCTGGCTGATGCTGTTCAGCTACTTCTCTATTCCGGCCAACCTGCAGCGCCGTGTGCTGATCTACGGGGTATTAGGCGCTATCGTGCTGCGTACCATCATGATCTTCGCAGGTAGCTGGCTGGTCACGCAGTTCAGCTGGATCCTCTATGTGTTCGGTGCCTTCCTGCTGTTTACCGGCGTGAAGATGGCGCTGGCGAAAGAGGATGACGGTGCGGTAGGCGACAAACCGGTTGTGCGCTGGTTGCGTAAGCATTTACGCATGACCGACGATCTCGATGGCGAGAAGTTCTTTACCCGCAAAAACGGCATGCTGTTTGCCACCCCGCTGCTGCTGGTGCTGATCATGGTGGAACTCAGCGACGTGATCTTTGCCGTCGACAGTATCCCGGCGATCTTCGCCGTGACCACCGACCCGTTCATCGTGCTGACCTCAAACCTGTTCGCCATCCTGGGTTTGCGCGCCATGTACTTCCTGCTGGCGAACGTGGCGGAACGTTTCTCGATGCTGAAGTATGGCCTGGCGATTGTGCTGGTGTTCATCGGCTTTAAGATGCTGATTGTTGACCTTTACCATATCCCGGTCGGTATCTCACTGGGCGTGGTCGGCGCGATTCTGGCATCAACGCTGCTGATAAATGCCTGGGTTAACCGTAAAAGAGACCAGAAAAAGATCGCACCATAATTACCTGCAGGGGCAGCGGATGCCCCTGTTTTATTTTGCGGCAGCCTGTCACGCCATTTCATCCCTCTGTCACACTTCCACTATCCAGCATAATAAAAATCCGACCTGCCCCACACTGACAGAACTTTCTCTTTTCTCAGCCTGTCATTTCCTTATACTCCGCCGGGCAAACCGTTTTAGCCGATGCAAAACATCGCGTCTGAAACTACATCCGCGACAAAATATAGAAAATATTATGCAGAAAACTCTCTCCGCACGTCTGGGCACGCTGCTCGCCGGAAGCCTGGTGAAGCAAATCATGATTGGGCTGATCGCCGGTGTGGCGCTCGCCTGGATTTCACACGATGCCGCGCTGGCGGTCGGTCTGCTGGGTGAACTGTTTGTCAGTGCGCTGAAAGCGGTCGCGCCGTTGCTGGTACTGATGCTAGTGATCGCCTCGATTGCCAACCACCAGCAGGGCCAGAAAACCAATATCCGGCCGATTATCATGCTTTATCTCCTGAGCACCTTTTTCGCGGCGGTTGTCGCGGTGGTCTTCAGCCATCTGATGCCGCAGACGCTGACGCTGGCGGTGGGCAGCACGGAAATCGTTCCCCCTTCCGGCATTACCGAGGTGTTACGTGGACTGCTGATGAGCATGGTGTCGAATCCGATCACGGCCCTGATGCAGGCTAACTACATCGGCATTCTGGTGTGGGCCATTGGCCTCGGGCTGGCGTTCCGTCACAGCAGTGACACCACCCGCGCCTTCCTCAATGATGCCTCTGAGGCGGTGACCTGGCTGGTACGCTGCGTCATCCGCTGCGCACCCATCGGTATTTTCGGTCTGGTGGCGTCGATTCTGGCTTCAACCGGTTTTGGCGCGCTGTGGCAATATGCGCATCTGCTGGCGCTGCTGCTGGGCTGTATGGTGCTGATGGCGCTGGTAGTGAACCCGATGCTGGTGTTCCAGAAAATCCGCCGTAACCCTTATCCGCTGGTCTTTACCTGCCTGCGTGAAAGCGGCGTGACGGCCTTCTTTACCCGCAGTTCTGCCGCCAACATTCCGGTGAATATGGCGCTGGCGAAACGTCTGAATCTGGATGAGGATACCTATTCGGTGTCGATTCCACTGGGCGCGACCATCAGTATGGCGGGTGCATCGATCACGATTACCGTGCTGACGCTGGCGGCGGTGCATACGCTGGGTATCAGTATTGATGTGCCGACGGCGATTCTGCTGAGTCTGGTGGCGTCACTGTGTGCCTGTGGTGCATCGGGCGTGGCGGGTGGTTCGCTGTTGCTGATTCCGGTGGCCTGCAATATGTTCGGCATTCCTAACGATCTGGCGATGCAGGTCGTCGCGGTCGGCTTTATTATCGGTGTACTGCAGGATTCGGCGGAAACCGCGCTGAACTCCTCAACGGATATTCTGTTTACCGCCGCCGTCTGTCAGGCAGAAGCGGAGCGCGAAACCAGTCGGGCCTAATCTTTCAGATAGCTCAATAGCTCAAAGAGCGGGTGGCTGAGTCCGAAGAGCAAAGCGTCCCGCGCCAGGGAAGGCGCGGGCCGAGCGAGCAGGGATGCTTTAAGCGACTTTGCGATCGGACTCCGCCACCCGCGAAGGGCATAGGATTAACCGACGATAATGACGACCTCAGGATTGCTACTTTTGCCCGGCAAACTTAGAGCGTTACACCGCTTTTAAAAATCGCCAGCTCGCGGAAATCGTTCTTCTCGTTGTTAGTCTGCTGACCGCTGGCGATCGCCACTATGCTATCGACAAAATCTTCCAGCATCGCATCCATGCTCATCCCTTCGATCAATCGTCCGGCATTAAAGTCGATCCAGTGCGGCTTCTTCTCCGCCAGCGGCGTGTTGGTCGCCAGCTTCACCGTCGGCACAAAACCACCATACGGCGTGCCGCGTCCGGTGCTGAACAGCACCATGTGGCAACCGGCTCCCGCCAGCGCACTGGTAGCGACCGCATCATTGCCCGGTGCACTCAGCAGATTCAGCCCCGGCGTTTTTAACCGTTCGCCATACTTCAGCACATCGACGACCTGGCTCTGCCCCGCTTTTTGCGTACAGCCCAGCGACTTCTCCTCCAGCGTGGTGATGCCGCCCGCTTTGTTGCCTGGCGACGGGTTCTCGTAGATTGGCTGCTGGTGATCGATAAAGTACTGTTTGAAATCGTTGATCATCGCCACCGTTTTGCCGAAGGTCTCTTCGTCGCGACAGCGGCTCATCAGAATCCGTTCTGCGCCAAACATTTCCGGCACTTCGGTCAGCACGGTGGTGCCGCCATTGGCAATCATCTGGTCTGAGAAACGCCCCAGCAATGGGTTCGCGGTGATGCCGGATAAACCATCCGAACCGCCGCACTCCAGACCAAACTTCAGCTCGCTGAGCTTGCCCGGCTCGCGCCGGTCGTGACGCATTTTTTCATATAACGCATGCAGACGCTCCAGCCCGGCTTCAACCTCATCGTCATGCTGCTGGCACACCATAAATTCCACCCGATCGCTTTCAAATGCGCCGAGGGTGTCGCGGAAGGCATCGACCTGATTGTTCTCACAACCCAGACCAATCACGAGCACCGCGCCTGCGTTAGGATGGCGCACCATATTCTGCAGCATGGTGCGGGTGTTTTCGTGGTCCTGCCCCAGCTGTGAGCAGCCGAAGGTGTGGCTGAACAGAAATGCGCCGTCAATGCCTTCGGCCTCCTGTGTCTCTTTCAGGAAACGCTGCAGGATCTGACGCGCAATGCCGTTGACGCAGCCGACGGTCGGCAGGATCCACAGCTCATTGCGGATGCCGACCTCGCCGTTAGCACGACGGTAAATCTGCACCTCACGATCGCCCGGCTGCTTTGGTAACGTCACAAACTCGGGCTGATACGCATACTCATCCAGATCGCTGAGATTAGTGCGGGCGTTCTGCGAATGGATTAACTCACCGGTGGCCACAGGCTGCGTGGCATGGGCAATGGGCAGCCCATATTTGATCACCAGCTCATCCTGCGCGATGGGCTGCAGGGCGAATTTATGCCCGCGTCCGACGGCCTGTTTCACTGCCACACTCAGTGGCGGCAGCGCTATCGTGTCGCCCGCCTCTAAGTCACGTAACGCCACGGCGACATTGTCGCGGGGATCAATTTTAATTGCGTCTTGCATAGCGTTATCTCAGTTGGCTCAGCGCCTCACGCATTCCGTGGGCGATGATATTTTGCAGGTGTTGGGTGACAACCGCAGCCAGTCCGGGCTGACGGGTTAAATCTTCGCCCCAGTGTTGCGCGTCGCTGAGCACGCCATCGACCAGCTGTGCCGGTGACATCTGGTCCGCATCAACCGCTTTCCAGGCGTCGGCGTAGCGCTGTAACCACTGCGGCTCATCCTGTAACGGCCAGCATTTTCCGGCTGACTCGCCGCGATAAAAGGCGATCAACGCTGCCAGCGCAAAGGTGATGTGTGCCGGCCACTCGCCGGTTTGCTGATGCGCGGCCAGCAGTGGCGTCAGCAGACGGGTGCGGAACTTGGTCATGCCATTGAGAGCGATCGACAGCAGTGCATGACGGATAAACGGATTGCGGAAGCGACGCTGAACCGCATCGGCAAAGGCGTGCAGTTCATCGGCAGGCAGATCCAGCGTCGGGATCACTTCGTGACGCAGCAGGTTATCCACAAATCCGGCAATTGCCGGATCGGCCATCGCCTCACCCACGCTCTCAATCCCGGCCAGAAACGCCACCGGCACCATCGCGGTATGCGCACCGTTGAGGATGGCCACTTTCTGCGCTTTATAGGGCGCAATGTCATCCACATGCCGGACCTGTGGCGACAGCGCCGCCAGCTTCAGTTCACTGAACAGCGCCGACGGCCCCTGAATCACAAACTGGTAGTAGACTTCGCCCGCCACCAGATAGCGATCTTCATAACCCAGCTCGCGTTGCAGCTGCTCACTTTCCGCCGGGAAGCCGGTGACGATGCGGTCAACCAGGGTGTTGTAGAAAGCACAGTGCTCATTTACCCAGGTTTTAAATTCAGATGGCAGATGCCACAGATCGGCGTAGCGCAGCACCAGATCGCGCAGCGCGTCACCGTTATGGTCAATCAGCTCACACGGCACCACCAGCCAGCCCCGATCGCTGGCGCCATTGAAGTGGGAATAGCGCGCCCACAGCAGCTGCGTCAGTTTGCCGGGGAAGCTGCTGGCGGGCTGATCGGTGAGCTGATCCGTGCCGACAAAGGCGATGCCCGCTTCGGTGGTGTTGGAGAAAACCATACGCAGATCGGGATTCCGGGCCAGCGCCATAAAATCGCCGAACTGCTGCCAGGGCTGGATCTCACGATTGAGGCTGCGAATCAGCCGGGTTTCGCTGACCTGCTCACCCCGATCGTTCAGTCCGCGGATCAGCGTGGTGTAGAGACCCTCCTGCTGATTCAGGCTGTCGCTGACTTCACGGTTGCGCGGCCGCACCACCACGATCCCGGCATCGGTCCCCTGATGTTCATTCAGCCAGTCAATCTGCCAGTCAATAAAGGCGCGCAGGAAGTTACCTTCACCGAACTGGATCACCCGGTCACGATAGACCGCGCCGGGGAAGTCGTAGCGGTTTAGCCTTTTCATCATCAGGCTCCCAGCTCGATGCCGAAGTAATCGCGGGCATTGTTGAAGCAGATGTTCTGTACCATCTGGCCTAACAGCGCTTCATCGGCTGGCGCTTCACCCTGCTCCACCCAGCGACCCATCATCTGGCACAGCAGACGGCGGAAATATTCGTGGCGCGTGTAAGAGAGGAAGCTCCGGCTGTCGGTCAGCATCCCGACGAAGCGGCTCAGCAGGCCAATCTGCGCCAGCTGAGTCATCTGACGCTGCATTCCGTCCAGCTGATCGTTGAACCACCAGGCGGAACCGAACTGCATTTTGCCCGCCTGACCTTCACCCTGGAAGTTACCCGCCATCGTCGCCAGCACTTCGTTGTCGCGCGGGTTCAGGCAGTAGAGAATCGTTTTCGGCAGTGCATTATTGAGATTCTGCGCGCCCAGCAGCCGTGCCAGCGGTTCCGCCAGCGGCTGGTCATTGATCGAATCGAAGCCCACATCCGGCCCCAGCAGCTGATACTGGCGCGGGTTGGTATTGCGTAGTGCGCCAATGTGATACTGCTGCACCCAGCCCCGGCGGGCATATTCGCTGCCCAGCCAGACCAGTACCGCCGTTTTAAACTGTGCCGTTTCCTGCGGATTTGGCGCGGCACCGCTGCGACGACGCGCCAGAATCCCATCCAGCGTGGCGTCATCCGCCTCGGCATAACAGACCACATCCAGCGCGTGATCCGAGACTTTACAGCCGTGTGCGGCGAAGTGATCCAGCCGCTGATGCAGGGCGCTGCGCAGATCGTCAAAACGCTGCACGCTGATGTCGGTCAGCTGCTCCAGCGTTTCAATCCACGGCAGGAAGGTTTCGGCTTCGATATTAAACGCTTTGTCCGGACGCCAGCTCGGCAGCACTTTGACGCTGAAGCTGGCATCGTCTGCCAGCGCGCGGTGATGACGCAGATCATCCAGCGGATCGTCCGTGGTGCCGACCATCTTCACCTTCATCTGCTGCATGATGCCGCGCGTTGTGAAGCTATCCTGCGCCAGCAGTTCATTGCAGCGATGCCAGATGGTGTCGGCAGTTTTCTCAGAGAGCAGCGTGTCGGTGATGCTGAAAGGACGGCGTAACTCCAGGTGGGTCCAGTGATAGAGCGGGTTGCCGATGGTGTGCGGTACGGTGCGCGCCCAGGCGTCAAACTTTTCACGATCGCTGGCGTTGCCGGTACAGAACGCCTCAGCCACACCATTGGCGCGCATTGCCCGCCACTTATAGTGATCGCCCTTCAGCCAGATGTCATAAAGGTTGGCGAAGCGATAATTTTCGGCAATCTGCTGCGGCGGTAAGTGGCAGTGATAGTCGAAAATCGGCTGATCTTTCGCATAGTCGTGATAGAGACGACGGGCGAACTCGCTATCCAGCAAAAAATCCTCGGTCATGAAACGTGACATACATGCTTCCTCATCGACTGAACCCCTGAAGGCCCAAAGTTATCATACCAATTTTAGTGGGATACGGATTTATTTGCGATCATGCTCACATAAACGGCGGTAGATGACTGCCGTTATGGACGTTTTTGTCGCCCGTAGCGCGCTAAATGGCTGTCATTACGCAGGTTTCCAGTATCCCACAGTGCAGAAAGGGTTTTTGTGATGGCTCTCAACTTTTAAAGTTGTATAACAAGTTAGGCTCTCGTCCCATCATGAGGTCGTAAGTGACTCAGATAATGGCAAGGTCAGAACAGGGTTGCTCAGACAGAACCTGCGGGCGTGAGCAGAGCTGCATCACGTGCTGTCCCGCTCCAGATAACAACAGCGGCAAGACCGCATACAGAACTGGAAGAGGTAGAGGATGCGTAAGATCAAAGGGTTACGCTGGTACATGATTGGACTGGTGACGCTCGGTACGGTGCTGGGGTATCTGACCCGTAACACCATTGCCGTGGCGGCCCCGACGTTAATGTCAGAGCTGCACATCACCACGCAGCAGTACTCCTACATCATTGCGGCCTATTCAGCCTGCTACACGCTGATGCAACCGGTGGCAGGTTATGTACTGGATCTGCTTGGTACCAAAGTCGGCTACGCGGTGTTTGCTGTGCTGTGGGCGATCTTCTGTGCCGCCACCGCAATGGCAGGCAGCTGGGGCGGCCTTGCGCTGGCACGTGGTGCCGTCGGTGCGGCTGAAGCGGCGATGATCCCAGCCGGACTGAAAGCGAGCAGTGAGTGGTTCCCGGCCAAAGAGCGTTCGGTCGCGGTAGGCTACTTTAACGTCGGTTCGTCTATCGGGGCGATGCTGGCTCCGCCGCTGGTCGTCTGGGCGATCGTGGCGCACAGCTGGCAGATGGCCTTTATCATGACCGGTGTACTCAGCATGGCCTGGGCGCTCTGCTGGCTGGTGTTTTACAAACATCCGAAACAGCAGAAGAAGCTGAGCGATGAAGAGCGTGACTATATTATCTCCGGTCAGGAAGCGCAGCATCAGACCGGTAACACCCGCAAAATGTCGGCCCTGCAGATTATCCGTAATCGTCAGTTCTGGGGCATTGCCCTGCCGCGTTTTCTGGCAGAACCGGCGTGGGGAACCTTCAACGCCTGGATTCCGCTGTTCATGTTTAAGGTGTACGGCTTCAATCTGAAAGAGATTGCGATGTTTGCCTGGATGCCGATGCTGTTCGCGGACTTCGGCTGCATCCTGGGTGGCTACCTGCCGCCGCTGTTTCAGCGCTGGTTCGGCGTTAATCTGATCGTCTCCCGCAAGATGGTCGTCACGATGGGTGCGGTGTTAATGATTGCGCCGGGCACCATCGGCCTGTTCACCAGCCCTTACGTCGCGATTGGTCTGCTGTGCATCGGCGGCTTTGCGCATCAGGCGCTTTCTGGCGCACTGATCACCCTGTCATCAGACGTTTTCGGCCGCAACGAAGTCGCGACGGCTAACGGCCTGACCGGCATGGCAGCCTGGACCGCCAGCACCATGTTTGCGCTGGTTGTCGGTGCACTGGCCGATACGCTGGGCTTCAGCCCGCTGTTTGCCGCGCTGGCGGTGTTCGATCTGCTGGGTGCCGTGGTGATCTGGACCGTCCTGAAAAACAAACCGATTTCAGAGCTGGAAGCGGAAACGGTTATTCCGCCAGCCAGCGCCGTTCACAATTGATCTGCCGGGCTGGCGCAAGCCAGCCCATTTCCTCGCACCGCCTGAAGTGGTATAACAACTTATCTGTCTGCTACCAGGATTGTGCTATGGACCTCACTGAATCCCGTCGACTCTATCAACAGCTGGCCAGCGAGCTGAAAAGCCGCATCGAAACCGGGATCTACCCGGTCGGCGAAAAACTGCCTGCTGAACGCCTGATTGCCGAAGAGATGGAAGTGAGCCGCACCGTCGTCCGCGAAGCGATCATCATGCTGGAAGTGGAAGGCTATGTTGAGGTCCGCAAAGGCTCCGGCATTCACGTGATTGCCAGCCAGCAGCAGAACCGCATCGCTCCCACCAGCAGCCAGCTGGAGTTCGCGACGTTTGGCCCGTTTGAATTACTGCAGGCGCGCCAGCTGATTGAAAGTAATGTGGCGGAGTTCGCTGCAACCCAGGTGACGCGTCAGGACATCATCGATCTGATGGCGATTCAGGAAAAAGCCCGCCAGGAGGATCACTTCCGCGACTCCGATTGGGACATGCAGTTTCATGTGCGTATCGCACAGTCCACCCAGAACAGTGCGTTAGCCGCTATCGTTGAAAAAATGTGGCTGCACCGCCTTCACAATCCCTACTGGCTCAAACTCCACGAACACATCGACCAGCGCAGCATTCTCAGCTGGTGCGACGACCACGATCAGATTCTCAAAGCTTTGATGCGTAAAGATCCCGCCGCCAGCAAGCTGGCGATGTGGCAACATCTGGAAAATACTAAACAGATGCTGTTTAACGCGACGGCGGATGATTTTGAATTTAACGTGGATCGTTACATGTTTGCTGAGAATCCGGTCATCCTGCCTGATGGGTCCAATAACGCCCGCTAAAAGTGCCTGAAAACCCCCTGAAATGGTCAGTTAGTCTGCAATAGTGTCAGGTCATGTAAAGCTCCTTTTTACAGGCCGTTTCACAAGGTAAAACTCCTGTTCGCAAGAGAGTTTTCCTGTCTCAGACAGGCGATTTTTGTTACAGTTATCGCCCTTTTATTACCCTTTGCGACAGGGGATTATAAAGTCGCTGATTTAACAATCAATTCTGGAAGGATCCGGAAAACCCCGCCCAGGCTGCGCTCCTAAAATGTATAACGAAATGCCGGTCTGCGTTTAAGTCCCTGTGGGACATGTTTAACACTGATGTTCAGGAATGAATTGATGGAAATTTTGCAATCGTTGCTGCATGCCCTGTGGCAGCAGGACTACGAAACCCTCTCCGATCCCACGCTGGTATGGGCCATTTACGGCGTGCTGTTCATGATTTTATTTTTAGAAAATGGCCTTCTTCCCGCCGCCTTTCTGCCGGGTGACAGTCTGCTGATTCTGGTCGGCGTACTGATTGCCAAAGGCACCATGAGTTTCCCCATCACGATTCTGGTTTTAACGACCGGTGCCAGTCTTGGCTGCTGGGTGAGCTACATACAGGGCCGCTGGCTGGGTAACACGCCCACGGTACAGAAATGGCTCGCCCATCTTCCCGCCCAGTATCATCTGCGTGCGCACAGCATGTTCCACCGTCACGGCTTATCGGCCCTGCTGATTGGTCGCTTTATCGCATTTGTGCGAACGCTGCTGCCCACCATCGCCGGCTTGTCGGGCCTCAGTAACGCCCGCTTTCAGTTCTTCAACTGGATCAGTGCGTTCCTGTGGGTCGTGATTCTGACCGTTATCGGCTTCGCGCTGGGTAAAACTCCGATTTTCCGTCGTTATGAAGACGAGATGATGTTCTTCCTGATGATGCTGCCGCTGGCACTGCTGGTGTTTGGTCTGGTGGGATCCCTGGTGGTGATATGGCGTAAGCGACAGGCGAATCAGAACGGGAAAGCCGAGTAATGAAACTGCTGCAGGCTATTCCTAAACGGTGGTTACCGTGGTTGATCGCTGGCGCGTTCGCGCTGGTCGCGCTTTGCGCGATCCCGCCTTTAATGAAACATGAAACGGTCGTGCAGATTCGGGTTTCCCATGCTGGCGCCACGCTGCCCGATGGTTTTTATCTCTATCAGCAGTTAAGCGCGCAGGGTATCCGTATCAAAAGCATTACCCCTGCGGGTGATGCACTGATCATCCATTTTGACAGCGAAGAGCAGAGTCTGGCCGCCCAGAAGGTGTTACGCCGCCTGCTGCCACAGGGCTTTATTGTGGCGCAGCACGATCACTCACAGCACCTCTCACTGGCGTAATCCCACGACTCTCCTCTTTTTTAAGACCGCCGCGGGTGAGTGTGGCGGTCTTAAAGGCGCTCTATCTCCCGGTCTTCTTTGAACTTTTTACTATGCGTGTCTATGCTTAACCGAGAGTCGATTCTCAGCACCCGCAGGCAAAAGATTCCGCGTGTGATGACGAATCAGGTCGCAATGGAAGGTTCAGGACCGATGAAATATCAAGTATTACTGGGAGTCGCGCTGTTTTCGCTGTCGGGTTCACTGCTGGCGGCAGAATCGCTGTGTGAACAGAAAGAGCAGGATATTCAGCGTGAAATCGGGATGGCGCAGAAGCATAACAACCAGCGCCGTGTTAACGGTCTGGAGCGCGCGCTGACCGAAGTCCGGGCAGATTGCAGCGATAAAAAGCTTGAGGCCGCCCATCTGGAAAGAATTAACGCTCAGAAGCAGAAAGTTGCAGAGCGTGAGCACGCACTCAGGGAAGAGCGTGAAGAGGGCCGTGACAGGGACAAGATTGCTAAGCGACAGGAAAAACTGGATGAAGCGCGCCGGGAGCTGAAAAAGTTACAGGCGGAGCCCTATTAATCGGAATTAACCAACTGATGTTAAAGGAGTATTTTATGTCTAAAGACACATCATCGGAACATTTGCGTGCTGAACTGAAAAACCTGGCTGATACCCTGGAAGAGGTGCTGAGCAGCAGCACTGAAAAATCCAAAGGCGAGCTGGATAAACTTCGCAGCAAAGCGCGTGATGCGCTGGATAGCTCACGTGAACGTCTGGGCGAATCAGGTGAACGCCTGGCTGCGACCACCCGTGAAGCGGCGCAGAAAGCTGAAGGCTACGTGCGTGAAAATCCATGGCATGGCGTGGGTATCGGTGCAGCGATTGGTGTCGCGCTCGGCATGCTCATTTCGCGTCGCTAACCATGGCTGACTCACAGCACAACCACGGCCCGGCTAAAGGGGTCATAAACATCGGCCAGCGTATTGTGACTACGCTGGTTGGCATGGTCGAGACGCGCGTTCGTCTGGCAGTGGTGGAACTGGAGCACGAGAAAGCTAACCTGATTCAGCTGCTGTTGATGGTTGGCCTGACAATGCTGTTCACTGCATTTGGTCTGATGAGCCTGATGGTTCTGATTATCTGGGCAGTGGATGCGCAGTACCGTCTGATGGCCATTGGCATCACGACCGGCACGCTGCTACTGCTGGCGGTTATTCTGGGGCTCTGGACGCTTCACAAATCACGTCAGTCCACGCTGTTGCGCCACACGCGCAAGGAGCTGGAAACAGACCGGGATTTACTTGAGGACCAGCGCTGATGAGCCGCCGCGAGCGTGAAGAACGCATCCATGAACTGCTTAAGCATGTGCAGCAGCAGCGGCTGGATTTAAGCGCTGCGCGGCGTGACTGGCTGGAAGGCACCGCCCACTACGATCGCGGCTGGTTTACTTTCCTCAGCTTACGTCGCTATCTGGCCATTGGCAGCAGCGCGCTGGCCGTCTACTCCATTCGCAGTCCGAGCAAGCTGTTACGCTGGGCAAAGCGGGGATTCGGCGCCTGGAGTACCTGGCGCATGATCAAGTCTGCCCTGCCGCCGCGTTAATCCTGCTAAAAGCCGGTCCTGAAAAGGCCGGCTTTTCTTCATCAGATTTTCTGAAAAACACTGACAGTTTATCTCGCTTACAACCTTTCCACTCCGCGATTATCATCTCCAGCTATCAACCCAATGAATGCAGTATTGCTTTCAGCGGGCATAAACCCTGCGGGCAGCTTGCCCTGCATCCCTGATAGCGCTGGAGTAAATGATGAAAAAATTCGAAGACGTTGGTTTGTTAGTGGCTCGCATCCTGATGCCAATCCTGTTCATTACGGCCGGCTGGGGTAAAATCACCGGTTATGCAGGCACTCAGCAATACATGGAAGCGATGGGCGTCCCTGGCTTTATGCTGCCGCTGGTTATCCTGCTGGAATTTGGCGGCGGTCTGGCGATTCTGTTTGGTTTCCTGACCCGTTTCACTGCCCTGTTCACGGCTGGCTTCACTATCCTGACCGCGTTTCTGTTCCACAGTAACTTTGCCGAAGGCGTGAACCAGATTATGTTCATGAAGAACCTCTCTATCGCGGGTGGCTTCCTGGTGTTAGGTCTGGTGGGTCCGGGTGCATACAGCATCGATCGCCTGATCAGCAAAAGAAAACCACAGGCAGCGATTGCGCGCTAATCTCACATAAAGCGTAATGCCACATATACTTAGCAGGGCGGGGACATTTCCCCGCCCTGTTTGCATTGGAGCCATTATGGGACAGTTAATTGACGGTGTCTGGCATGACACCTGGTACGACACCAAATCTACAGGCGGACGTTTCAAACGTTCAGAATCAGCCTTTCGCAACTGGGTGACGCCGGACGGCAGCGCTGGTCCGGTGGGTAAAGCGGGCTTCGCCGCTGAGCGCGATCGCTATCATCTTTATGTCTCGCTGGCCTGCCCCTGGGCGCACCGCACGCTGCTGATGCGTCAGTTGAAGGGCCTGGATAGCATGATCGACGTCTCCGTGGTGCATCCGCTGATGCTGGAGAACGGCTGGACCTTCGATGATACCTTTGAGGCTGCGACGGGCGATAAGCTCTACCAGAACGAGTTCCTCTATCAGCTCTATCTGCACGCCGACCCGCAATACAGTGGCCGCGTGACCGTTCCGGTATTGTGGGACAAACAGCAGAACACCATCGTCAGCAATGAGTCTGCCGATATCATCCGCATGTTTAATAGTGCGTTTGATGCGGTGGGTGCACGTGCCGGTGACTACTATCCCGCAGCGCTGCGCGAGAAGATTGATGAGCTGAATGGCTGGATCTACGACACCGTGAACAACGGTGTCTATAAATCGGGCTTCGCTACCTCGCAGTCCGCTTACGATGAGGCAGTGACGGCGCTGTTCCATTCGCTGTCGCGGCTGGAGCAGATTCTGGGCCAGCATCGCTATCTCACCGGCGATCAGCTGACCGAAGCGGATCTGCGTTTGTGGACCACGCTGGTCCGTTTCGATCCGGTCTATGTGACCCATTTTAAATGCGATCGTCACCGGATCAGCGACTACAGAAACCTCAGCGGTTTTCTGCGTGATATCTATCAGATGCCGGGCATTGCCGAGACGGTCAACCTGCCGCATATCCGCCATCATTACTACTGCAGCCACAAGACCATCAACCCGAGCGGCGTGATATCGCTGGGCCCGGCGTTTGACTGGGATGAGCCGCACGGCCGCGGTTAAAGCCTGTCTGTTGTTAGCGCCAAAAAGCAAAAACCCCGCCGAAGTGGGGTTTCAAACTGATGACGTTCTCGCATCAGAATGAATCTGGTCGCAATGACCAACTCAACACGCTGGGAACGGGGTCAGAAGAGGAAAGCGTCCCGCGCCATGGACAAAAACGCCGGGAGCGTTTTTGAACAACGCAACGCGTTGGCCCGGAAACGGGCGCACCTCAGGGATGAGGTGCGTAATCGCGCGGGCCGAGCGGCCAGGGATTGGCTTAAGCGACTTTCCGATCTGACCCTGTTTCCTGCGCATGCGCGATCTCAAAGCTAATCATCCATCGCACTCTTATATAAGAATATGTGTCGTGGACAGTCATTCATCGCTGCCTGCACCAGGCCCACAAAAGCAAAAACCCCGCCGAAGCGGGGTTTCTGGTAAAAAGTCGACGCTGACCGTTAAGCCGCGTTCTTTTCATAGAGAGCGTCGTGGACAGTCATTCATCGCTGCCCGCACAAGCCCCAAAAAGCAAAAACCCCGCCGAAGCGGGGTTTCTGGTAAAAAGTCGACGCTGACCGTTAAGCCGCGTTCTTTTCATAGAGAGCGTCGTGGACAGTCATTCATCGCTGCCCGCACAAGCCCCAAAAAGCAAAAACCCCGCCGAAGCGGGGTTTCTGGTAAAAAGTCGAAGCTGACCGTTAAGCCGGGTTCTGTCGTGGACAGTCATTCATCTAGGCCAGCAATCGCTCACTGGCTCAAGCAGCCTACCCGGGTTCAGTACGGGCCGTACCTTGTGAACCCCTATTTGGCCTTGCTCCGGGTGGAGTTTACCGTGCCACGAACTGTTGCCAGTCGCGCGGTGCGCTCTTACCGCACCCTTTCACCCTTACCTGATCCCATTTCTGGGCCATCGGCGGTTTGCTCTCTGTTGCACTGGTCGTAGGCTTGCGCCTCCCAGGCGTTACCTGGCACCCTGCCCTATGGAGCCCGGACTTTCCTCCCCTCTGCCCGTCTCCCCACAAGTGAGGACGACGACAAAGCGGCGACTGTCTGGTCAGCTTCGGCGCGGGATAATAGGACATTCGCCGGCATTTGTCACGCCTCTTGCTGCTCCAGCGCATACTTATAAAGGGCGTTCTTCTTCACGCTGTGGATCTCAGCGGTCAGCGCAGCCGCGCGTTTCAACGGCAGCTCTTTTTGCAACAGCGCCAGCGTACGCAGCGCATCGGCCGGTAGCGCGTCTTCATCATCGACTTTGTACCCTTCGACAATCAGCACCATCTCGCCTTTGCGGCGGTTCTCATCTTCTTTCACCCAGGCCAGCAGCTCGCCAACCGGCGCACCGAAAATCGACTCCCAGGTTTTGGTCAGCTCGCGCGCCAGCACCACATAGCGATCGGCGCCCAGCTCACTCACCATATCCTGCAGGCTGTCGAGTAAACGATGGGTTGATTCATAGAAAATCAGCGTGCGCGGCTCCTGCACCAGCGCCCGCAGCGCATCGCAACGGCCTTTGGTTTTGGCGGGCAGAAACCCTTCGTAACAGAAACGATCGGATGGCAGTCCTGCGGCACTTAACGCGGCAATCGCGGCACAGGCGCCCGGCAGCGGCACCACGCGGATGCCCGCTTCACGGCAGCGACGCACCAGATGGTAGCCCGGATCGTTAATCAGCGGCGTGCCAGCATCAGAAACTAAGGCTATGCTTTGACCCTCTTGCAGCTTCGTCAGCAGCAGCTCAGCCTTGTGCTGCTCGTTGTGGTCATGAAGTGAGAAGAGTCGCGCATTGATGGCGAAATGTTGTAGCAACAGCCCGGTATGACGTGTATCTTCCGCAGCGACCAGATCGACGCTCGAAAGCACCGTCAGCGCCCGCTGGGTGATATCACCCAAATTACCAATCGGGGTTGGAACGATGTAGAGCGTGCTGGCAGAAATCTCTGCCCGATCGAGTTGTTTCATTGTTTCATCCGAATTGCCGATTTAATATTGAGCATCTTGAAAAAAACATCACTGGATACAGTATGCTTCCTTCAAAAGTCGTTCGTCATAAAGCAGGACGCTTTCTGCCTGTCATTCTTGCTGGGCTGATTTTAGCCGCGTGTAGCGGTCAGAAGCCGCAAACCTCAGCCGTCAATATTCAGGGGCCAGTCACCGCCAGCTCCGCTTACTATCTGCAGCAAGCGCAGCAAAGCAGCGATGATAGCAAGACCGACTGGCAATTACTTGCAATCCGCGCCCTGTTGAAGGAAGGAAAGTATCCTGAAGCGACGCAGCAACTGAGCCAGTTGCCGCAGCAGCTTTCTGAGATGCAGCAACAGGAATCCCTGCTGCTGAAAGCGCAATTGCTGATTGCTCAGCAGAAGTTCGCCGATGTTCAGCCCGTGTTAGCGCAGGTGAAAACCGGTGCACTGTCGCAGGATCAGCTGGCGCGTTACTACAGCCTGCAGATTGCCAGCGCACAGGGTCGCCCTTCACTCTCGCTGCTGCGCAACTACATTGCCCAGGAGCCGCTGCTGAAAGGCACCGATCATCAGGGCAATATCGACGCCACCTGGCAGACGCTGACGCAGATGTCGCCGCAGGACGTCAGTAACCTGGTGATTAATGCAGACGAAAATGTGCTGCAGGGCTGGCTGGATCTGCTCGCGGTCTGGCGTGCCAACGCCCAGGATGCTGAGATGCTCAAGTCAGGCATTAAAGACTGGCAGACCCGCTATCCGCAGAACCCGGCGGCCAAAACGCTGCCGACCCAGCTGAGCCAGATGCAGAACTACACCAAAGCCTCTACCAGCATCATCGCCCTGTTGCTGCCGCTGAATGGCCAGGCGCAGGTGTTCGCGAATGCGATTCAGAAAGGCTTTAACGACGCGAAGAATGGCATCACTGCGCCGGTCGCACAGCCTGCTGCTGCCCAGCCCGCCGCCGCGGATGCAACCGCCAGCACGCAACCCGCTGCAGCCGCCGGCTCTTCTGCCGATCCGATCAGCGCGCCGCAGCAGTCTGCCGACACCACCTCACAGCCTCAGTCACAGCCACAATCTCAGCCTGCTGCTGCCGCACCGGCCAGCAACGCTCAGATCAAGGTCTATGACACCAGCAGCCAGCCGATTGAACAGGTGATGCAGCAGGCACAGCAGGATGGCGCCACTATCGTGGTTGGCCCACTGCTGAAAAGTAACGTTGAGAAGGTCGCTAACAGCCAGACGCCACTGAATGTACTGGCGCTCAACGAGCCGGAGAAGATCCAGAACCATCCGAATATCTGCTACTTTGCGCTTTCTCCTGAAGATGAAGCGCGTGATGCCGCGCACCATATCTGGGATCAGGGCAAACGCGAGCCGCTGTTGCTGGTTCCGCGCAGCGGACTGGGCGATCGCGTCACCAACGCTTTTGCTCAGGAGTGGCAGAAACTGGGTGGCAGCACCGTTATGCAGCAGCGCTTTGGCTCGACCGCTGAGCTGAAACAGGGCATCAACAGCGGCGCGGGTATCAGCCTGTCAGGTACGCCGGTCAACGCTGCACCCGCTCAGCCTCAGGGCGTTTCGATTGCAGGCATGACCATTCCGGCACCGCAACAGAGCACGCCTGATGTGGTCAGCACCAGCAGCGGTGGCGGTGTCGATGCGGTTTACATCGTCTCCACGCAGGATGAACTGCAGCTGATTAAGCCGATGATCACCATGCGCACCGGCAGTCGCAGCAACATCTCGCTCTACGCCAGCTCGCGCAGCGCGCAGGCCGGTGCCGGCCCGGACTTCCGTCTGGAAATGGATGGCCTGCAGTTCAGCGATATTCCGCTGCTCTCCGGCAGCAACCCTGGCCTGATGCAGCAGACGTCGAAGTCATTCAACAATGACTACTCGCTGGTGCGCCTCTATGCCATGGGTATGGATGCCTGGACGCTGGCGAATCACTTCAACCAGATGCGTCAGTCTCCTGGCTTCACGCTGGATGGCAACACCGGCAAGCTCAGCGCCGACACGGATTGTGTGATCAACAGGAAGTTGACATGGAACCAGTATCGTCGGGGCGAAATCGCACCGGCCAACTAAATCGCCGACAGATTGGTGCCGGGCATGAAGACGATGCCCGGCGCTATCTGGAGCAGGCGGGCCTGATATGGGTCGCCAGTAATGTTCACTTTCGCAATGGTGAACTTGACCTGATTATGCGTGACGGGCACTGTTGGGTGTTTGTTGAAGTCCGCTACCGGCGCGATGCGCGTTATGGTGGCGCGCTCGCCAGCGTAACCCGGAATAAACAACAAAAGCTGCTGCGCGCTGCCGCTCTCTGGCTGGCGCAACGCGGCGGCAGTTTTGAAACAGTGAATTGCCGTTTCGACATCATCGCCATTACCGGCACGGCGCTCGAGTGGCTGCCGAATGCCTTTAATGCAGACGTTTAGAACCAGGTGGTCGTGTGCAGGAAAGAATTAAAGCGTGTTTTACCGAAAGTATTCAGACTCAGATTGCCGCAGCCGAGGCGTTGCCCGATGCTATCTCCCGCGCGGCCATGACGCTGGTGCAGTCATTACTGAATGGCAATAAAATCCTGAGCTGTGGCAACGGTGCCTCATCCGCTAATGCGCAGCACTTTGCCGCCAGCATGATCAACCGTTTCGAAACCGAGCGCCCCAGCTTACCGGCGCTGGCGTTAAGTGCCGACAATGTGATGCTGACCGCAATTGGTAACGATCGTCTGCACGATGAGATCTATGCCAAGCAGGTTCGCGCGCTGGGACACGCAGGTGATGTGTTGCTGGCTATCTCGACCCGGGGTAACACCCGTGACATCGTGAAGGCCGTAGAAGCGGCGGTAACACGCGATATGACTATCGTTGCGCTTACCGGGTATGATGGCGGAGAGCTCGCCGGACTGCTGGGGCCGCAGGATGTGGAAATCCGTATTCCGTCGCACCGCAGCGCCCGTATTCAGGAGATGCATATGCTGACCGTGAATTGCTTATGCGATCTGATCGATAACACTCTCTTTCCCCATCAGGAATGACCGAAGGAGCACGAATGAAAGCATTGAATGCTATAGCTATTCTGTTAACCGCCATGCTGCTGCAGGGCTGTGTCGCGGTCGTCGCTGGTGGCGCAGCCGTTGCCACCAAAACGGCTACCGATCCCCGCTCAGTGGGTACGCAGGTTGATGACGGCACGCTGGAGCTGCGCGTCACCAACGCGCTGGCTAAAGATCAGCAGATTAAAACCGATGCCCGCGTTGTCGCCACGGCCTATCAGGGCAAAGTGCTGCTGACTGGTCAGGCGCCTTCACAGGAGATCGCTAATCGTGCTAAACAGATCACCATGGGCGTTGATGGCGCAACCGAGGTCTATAACGAGATCCGCATCGGCCAGAAAGTGACGCTGGGCACCACGTCGTCTGACACCTGGATTACTACCAAAATCCGCTCGCAGTTGCTGGGCAGCGATCAGGTGAAATCCTCCAACGTGAAGGTGACGACGGAGAATGGTGAGGTGTTCCTGCTGGGTCTGGTGACACAACAGGAAGCGCAGGCTGCAGCTGATGTCGCCAGCCGCGTCAGTGGCGTGAAGCACGTCACCACCGCTTTTACCATGCTGAAGTAACGCGCTAAAACGCAAAAAAGGCGGCCATGGCCGCCTTTTTTATTGCCTGATTTTCAGACCGGAATGTCGATGACCAGCGCGCGGGTCGCGGTTCTGGCCTTCAGTTGCAACAGCTTCTCTTCCTGCACAAACGCGCCATCACCACAGCCCAGCTTCTCCTGATGATCCGTGCCGGACATCGCCTCCAACGAACCATGAATCGACTGCAGATAGGCTCGCGGCCCCTGTATCCGCAGCGCATGCTGCTCACCCGGAGCCAGCTCCACCTGATGAATCCACACCTGCTGACGCAGTTGCAGGCTGTCGTCCACACCATCCGGCGAGGCGATCAGCTGAGACAAGCGGCTTTCCGTCAGGGCAATTTTCTGCATCCGTGGATTTTCGCGCTCCGGACAAGCGGCCAGCCACAGCTGCATGCGCGTCAGCGGGCGATCTTTGCTCAGGTTGATTTCGGTGTAACTTACCCCCTGCTGGGCAGAGAGCAGCAGCGCCTCCCCTTCCCGCACGCTGATGGTGTTGCCTTCGCTGTCGCGGTATTCGGCTTCACCCTGCAGCACAATATTCAGCACATCAACCTGCGGATAGGTACGCGGCTGAAAAGCCGCACCCGGTGCCAGCACTTCCTGGTTCAGAACACGCAGCGATGCGTAACCCATCAGTTCAGGATCAAAATAGTGGCCAAAAGAGAAACTGTAGCGGCCCTGCAACCAGCCGAAATCGGCCTGGCCACATGCCGACGCACTGCGTGTTGTTATCATTATTTACCTCCGGCATCCGGTGACGAGGATCGGCCACGGACTTTATGCACCTATGGTAAAAGTCTGGACGCCGGATTGTTAGCCAGTTAATCTGCGCGGCATGTTCAAATTTCCTGACAGAGAACCGGGATGGCTAAAGAGCGTGCGTTAACCCTTGAATCTTTACGCGTTATGGATGCGATTGATCGACGTGGCAGTTTTGCAGCGGCAGCAGATGAGCTGGGGCGCGTGCCTTCTGCCCTCAGCTACACGATGCAAAAGCTGGAAGAGGAGCTGGATGTGGTGCTGTTTGACCGCTCGGGTCACCGCACTAAATTTACCAACGTGGGACGCATGCTGCTGGAGCGTGGCCGGGTGCTGCTGGAAGCCGCCGATAAGCTCACTACTGATGCGGAAGCGCTGGCACGTGGCTGGGAAACTCATCTGACTATCGTCACCGAAGCGCTGGTGCCCATTGATGCACTCTTTCCGCTGGTGACCCGTCTGGCGGATAAAGCCAATACGCAATTTTCGCTGGTCACGGAAGTGCTGGCGGGCGCGTGGGAACGACTGGAACAGGGCCGTGCCGATATCGTGATTGCTCCCGATATGCACTTCCGCGCCTCCACCGAGATCAATACCCGCAAGCTCTACACCATGATGAGCGTCTATGTGGCCAGTGCTGACCATCCGATTCATAACGAGCCTGAACCACAGTCAGAAGTGACGCGGGTGAAGTACCGGGGTATTGCGGTGGCAGATACCGCGCGTGAGCGCCCGGTGCTGACCGTGCAGTTGCTGGATAAGCAGCAGCGTCTGACCGTGAGCAGCATGGACGATAAGCGCCGTGCGCTGCTGGCAGGCCTGGGCGTGGCGACCATGCCCTATTCACTGGTGGAGCAGGATATCGCGGAAGGCCGCCTGCGGGTGGTGAGTCCGGAATATACCCGCGAGGTCGATATTATTATGGCGTGGCGGCGTGACAGCATGGGCGAAGCCAAATCCTGGTGCCTGCGTGAGATCCCCCGCCTGCTGGCGAAGAAAAACTAAGATTAAGGACGGCTCAGGCAATCCATCGCCACCTCGCGGAAGCTGTTGAAATCGGTGCTGTCCCGCAGTCGGGTCATCGCCCTTTCACGCAGGAACGTCACAAACAGATCGTATATCGCCATCGCCTCTTCATATTCACTTTTGCTGATCGCCAGCAGGAAGATGACATAGGCGGTATCGTCTCCCCAGGGAATGCCGTGCGGCGCCAGCACGGTATACACCACGGTTTTCTTTGCCAGCAGCCCCAGCGAATGCGGCAGCGCAATGCCTTCACCCAGCATGGTGCTGACAATCGCTTCGCGCTCTTCGACCGACGGGTAGAACGCCGCATCCACAAAGCCCTCCTCCTGCAGCTGATCGCACAGCTGGCGAAACAGCTCAGAACGGGTCATCGGCTTGTCGACGATATGAAAGTGCTGTGCATCAAAAAATTTCGCCAACATGTAGGGCCGCGTCCGGTCGACCAGCACCAGCTTACCAATCTGCTCCAGCTGAAAACCGGTGGGAAACGGTGACATCACTACCACCGGTTTCTCTTTTTCGCTGAGCCGGATGGTGGAGATGACAAAATCCTCGTCGATGCGGCTGCGCGCCTCATACTCGCGCTGTGACAGACGCGCCGTGACCTGCAGCTGCGGATATTTACGCAGCAGCATCGCCTCAATCATCCGCAGCGTTGAGTTACCGCTGTCGCACACCAGCAGCACCTGCGGATGACGCTGATAGCCCACGTCATAGTGGCGCTCCAGCCCGACACCGATATGCAGCACCAGAAAGCCAATCTCATTTTCGGTGATCACATAGGGGGTATATTTCCCCCAGCTGGTGACCGCCGCCAGGGTGACATCGTAGGCCATGGGATAGTGCTGCTTGATGTTGCTGAGCAGCGGGTTAGGAATATGAATCTGATAGCGCACCCGGGTAATCATGGTTTTGATGTGGGTGAGCAGATCGGCACGCAGCTGCTGATCGTTTTGCAGATTGAAGTTGTAGTGCGTGTTGATAAAGCTGAGCAGGTAATCCACCAGCGCGTCGGCGTCATCCGCATTGATGGCGCTGGGGGCGATCGCCTGAATGCGCCGCGCGGCGATGTTGACCCGCAGCCAGTTCTCTTCTGCCGGTGAAATCGGTTTGCTGACCAGCGGACGCATCAGGTTAATCAGCTGATGCGCCGCTTCCCGCACCTCATCGCCAATCTCCTCGGCTCCCGGATCGTTAAGCGGATAGCCTTCGCTGATGCGCCGTACCGCCACGGCGCAGTAGAGCCGCAGATAGCGTTCGCCCTCATCGCTAAGGCGAATGTTGTGCTGCGCAAAACAGCTTTGCAGCAGCGGACGCAGCGTCTCCAGCATGCCGCTGTTGAGCGCTTCAATTGTCAGCAGCGGACTCTCTGGCTGCGCCTGATCGATTTGCCATAACAGGTCGGTGAGGCAGGTCCGAATCGCCACTTCGCTGCCGAACAGCTTCATACCGTAATGGGGCTTGCTCTCAATGGTGAGGTGATGGCGCCCCAGCCATTCGCGCACTTCTGCCATATCGTTCTGCAGGGTGGCGCGGCTGACAAACCACTCTTCCGCCAGCTCTTCCAGTTTCAGGGAATAGGCGGCGGTGAGAAAGCGGGTCAGCAGATAGCGAACCCGATCCGGCGAGGTGCGCGGCACCCGCAGTGGCGACGCGGTATGCTGCTGCAGATGCTGAAAACGCTGAGCATCCTCAATCTTCAGCTGATAGCCCGCGCCACGGCTCAGGATAAACTGCGCACCATGCTCTGCCAGCAGCGCATTGAGCGCCGTGATATCGGTGCGCACGGTACGTGTCGAGACGGCAAAACGCCGCGCCAGCTCATCCTGAGGCAGCGTTTCGTTTTGCAGGGCATCGAACAGTTGCGCAAGGCGCTGATTGGGAAATCTCACAAGCGTTACCTGTTTGCTGACAGAAAGTGGGAGGATCAGCCTACGGCGATCGTCACGCAACGTCCATGTTGCGCGATCTGCCTGTTACAGGCAGATCGTGTCGATCATCAGGCCAGCAGGGTTTTACAGATGGCCAGTAGCTGCTTCACATCGTCAATGCGGGTCTCTCCGCTGGCTTTGTCGATGATCGAACTGTAGACGTGCGGGATCACTTTGCTGACGCCCGCTTCCAGCGCAATGCGTACGATCTCGCCGAAATTTTCGAGATCGATCCCGCCGGTAGGCTCCAGCCAGAAATCCTGTTTTGCACAGGCTTCCGCCACCGCGCGGTACTCATCCACCGCCTGCAGACCGCCCATCGGGAAATATTTCACCGAGCTGCCGCCCATATCCTGCAGCATAGCGATCGCCGTTGCGATGGGTACGATCCCATCCTGCTGCTTTGCGCTGCGCGGTCCGGTCGAGATTTTCACCTGACCCGGCGTGCCGGTGGGCGAGATCAGACCGTTCACTATGGTCTGTGACTGGCCCAGCAGCGCACGACTGGTGGCGACGCCGGTAAAGACCTGGTTCACATGCTGCGGTTGCAGCACCGCCGAAATCTCACTCACCATCTGTGACTGTTCAGGATCGCCCGCGCCCAGCCCCACCGAGAGCGCATTATCGATCAGCGCGGCATAGTCGCGCATATCCGCGATAGCGGCCTCATTGCTGGCGTAGTTTTTCGACAGCACGCCGACCAGCACATGCCCTTCTGCAGCCTGCCAGATGGCGCGTGCGTTCTCTTTCGATCCCGCCAGGACGTTAAGGCAGAGACGATCCTGATAGAAATTGGGTGTCAGCGTCATGCGTGTTTCTCTCCGTTTAACAGTGCCTGAATGCGGGTGAAAATCGTGTGCAGTTGATCGGCGCTGACGCTGCGCACGTCCGCCTCAATGATCCCCTCGTTAGCTTTGTAGCCCCGGAAGTAGATCGCGACGTCGCCCTTTTTCAGCGCCTGCACCAGATCGCCGGTGCGCTGCTGGATTGTGGCTTCGTCGAACTTAATCTCAGCGCGGGCGATGTCGCGTCCGGCGGCATCCCACACGATGCGGGCCGTCACGCCAGTCAGGCTGTTGAGCTGCTCAATAAACGGCGTCATTTTTTCCACCATCTGCGCGCCGCTGATTTTTGGCTGCGACAGATAGTTTTCAATCGCCTGGGTTAGCCCCAGAATCCCCTCTTTGCCCACTTTCATCGCGCGGCCTATGCCGTTGGTCTGGCGTTTAACCCACTCAACGTACTGGTGTCTGCCAATGACCAGCCCGCTGGTCGGCCCTTCAATCGCTTTCGCACCGCTGTAGATCACCAGATCGGCGCCCGCCTGGTAGTAGCATTGCAGATCCTCTTCTGCTGCCGCATCGACGATCAGCGGAAGGCCATGCTCACGCGCAACCGCCGCAGCCTGCGCTACATCGAGATGGCTCTTCTGCACGCAGTGATGCGATTTCACATAGAGGATCGCCGCAGTCTGTGGCGTGATCGCCGCCGCCAGCTGGGCGGGTGAACACTCGTTGCTGTAACCGGCTTCCACCAGTTGTCCGCCGCCCAGTGCCACCATGCTGCCGACCGGTGCGCCATAGTTCACGTTGTGGCCTTTCGGCACCACAATCTGGTGCGGGACGGTGAGCGGCGCGGCGTGCAGGTTGTCCACCAGCCAGTCGTTGTCTTTCACAATCACCGCCGCCACGCACTGGGCGATACCGGCCGAGGCGCAGGAGACCACCAGCGCGCTCTCTACCTTCAACAGACCGGCGATATAAGCCCCGGTCTTATCCACCAGATCTTTCATTTCGAAGTAGTGATCGAGGCCATACTTCACCGTATCGATCACGTCACTTGATGGCGTCGAAACGCCGAGGATTGTCATACGGCCAGAGGCGTTAATTACCGGCTTCAGGCCATACTTTTCATAAACCGAGGTCATACGCTATTCCTTCTTCTGTCGCGATCCACGAACCAGCAACCACGGCCGCCAGCGGAACCAGATGCTTCTCACCGGTGACCTCTTCACCTTCTGAATCGATGAAGGGCCGGGCTTCCTCTTTCACGCTAAAAACAGTCAGGTCGGCGTCGTAGCCGACTTTCAACTGGCCTTTGCGCAGCAGGCGCAGTCCTGCGGCCGCGTTAACCGTGACGCAGTCGATCACCTGCGACAGCGTCATGCCGACGCTGAAGAATTTCGACATCACATGTGCCAGGTTGTGAACCGGCCCGGCCAGACGATTGCGGCAGTAGATGTCAGAACTGATGGTGTCGGGCAGGATGCCCTTCGCAATCGCCACGCGGGCGACTTCAAAACTGAAACTGGCGCTGCCGTGGCCGACATCGAGTTTTACACCTCGCGCGATAGCATGTCTGACCGCCGCTTTGAGTTCGCCCTGCGGCGTCAGGATACGGTTGGGTTTGCCATTAAAGCAGTGCGTGATGATGTCGCCCGTGGTCAGCAGATCGGCAATCTGATCGAGATTGGGTGGATTATTGCCAATGTGAACCATCAGCGGCAGACCGCCGTTCTCCTGCTGGATCGCTTTGGCTTTAATCAGCGGCTGCACGCCATTCTGACCGACCACGCTGCTGCTGATGCGCGCCTTAAGGCCGACAATAAAATCGGGCAGTCGCGCCACGGCCTGCTGCACCGCCTCGCCATCGATCTGCGTCATGTCGGCCAGCTCATTCTGAGTGACGATGCCGGTACGGGCGATATTAATCAGCGCATAGACCTGCGTCTGCGCCGCGCGCGTCAGCCGGTAGAAGTCATCAATATGTTCTGCGCCGGTGCTGCCTGCATCGACAACCGTGGTAACGCCATGCGCCACGCCAATTGCGTCCGCTTCATCATGATAAATCGGTGATTTGGGATAGCAGTGCACGTGGGAGTCAATCCAGCCAGCGCTGACGTAGTAGCGGCCAGCCAGATCGCGTTCGCGTCGGGCCTTGCCCTGCACGTTGCCCACGGCGGCGATGCGGCCATCCTGCAGCGCAATATCGACCACCTGCTCATCGCAGAGTCTTGCTGCGCGGATAATCAAGTCGTACATGGTTTCTCCTTAACAGCAGCCCGCTGCCGGGCTGCCGGTGAGATTCAGAGAGCAATCGGGAACAGCGCCCCCAGGATCATCGCGCCGAGGATCGCGCCGCCGGTAATCGGCTTGTTCCAGAGATAGAACAGCAGCGCACCCAGTAGCGAACCCAGGCCAATCGGAATGGAGGCCGCCATAGCGGACAGGATGATCAGCGGCCCCAGGAAGCGGCCCGAAGCATTGCCCGCCCCCATCATCACGTCTGCGCCGTAGGTCGAGTCGCTCTGATTGATGGTGAATTTACGCGCCAGAATAATCAGGTAGCCAATCGCCACGCCGATCACCAGGCCCGTCGCCAGCGAGGCTGCGAAGTTCGCCACCGGGAAGACGATGCCCGAACCCAGCAGCAGTGCCGGAACACCCAGCCCCACGCCGGTCTGAATCGCGCCGCCGATATCCAGAATGCCCACCAGCGAGCCTTCGATGATGCGGGCGAACAGGAAGCTGGCACCGAAGGCAGCGACCGCGCCGTAGACGCCGGTCTCCATGCCTGCGCGCAGCATCGACACAAACGCCACTTCATTAAACGCGCCGATGCCATAGAGGTAATACATGTGGGTCCCGGCAAAGACGCCCGAGGAGAGCAGGCCAACAAAGATCGGGAAAGACCAGTCGGCGTACCAGAAGCCTTTATTTTCGTTCATCGCATCGCCTCTTATTTGCCGCTGACAGCGTTATGGATCATGTCGAGCCAGCCGGGAATGCCGAGCTGGAAGGACTGCAGCAGCTTCATGTCGAAACCACGGAAGAAGCCGCTCAGCACAAACAGCAGCACGATCGCGGTCATCATCACTTTGGTGACCCGGTTCCAGCCGCTCTCTTCCACGCCTTTACCGATCAGGATACCCAGCACCAGTCCCGGCACGGCGTTGCCCATGATAAGCTGCGCCAGACCGCCAAAAATGGTGGCCCAGAAACCTGACTTTTTGCCTGCGTCGATCGCTGCCAGCCAGAAGATTACCGGCATGACGGTGTTGACCAGCAGGTTAGCGGCGGGCACCAGCACTTTGACCGCCGTAACCTGCAGCGCCGCGGGAACCGCCGAGGCGGTGGAGTTGAGGAAAGCGACCACGATCATGCCGATGATGCCGCAGGCGATGGCCATTTTTTTCGGGTCATGCAGCGTCTCCGCCACATTACGGTTTTTCACCATCAGGGCAGCCGCACCCCAGTTTGGAATGATGCGATGATCCACATCCTGCGTGAATGAACCGGCTGCGACAGACGATGCCCAGGCATTGAAAAAGAAGCCAAGACCAAAGGAGAAGTGGGAGGCCGGATCGCCTTCGCACGAGTTCAGCTCGCCCAGCGTACGAAAGGCGCCCATGCCCTGGGTGGTCGGCGCGTGAAACATGCGCGCAGCGCCCGCTCCGACGCCAACCCCGACCAGCCCGCCAATGATCAACGACTTAAACAAAATGATTAAAAACATGTTGTACCTTGTTGTCGTTTTTACCTGTGACACCGCAGGCCGCCGCATCGCCCCGGCCTGAGCGACGCGCTATCGCGACAGCTGAGATTCGGGCAGGTGGCGGGCTGATGTGAACAGGTTCTGTTTTAGGATGCCGCCGTGAACGTCACCTGTTCGGTGTCGAAAACGGTGACGCTGACGGTGATCTCCAGCGTGACGCTGAAGCTCCTCCGCTGGCGCGCCAGAAAGAAGAAGAGGAACTTCTCGGTTTTGACGCTCTCCTGCGCGCGCAGCACCCGGACATCCTGAGGTTCAATGCGCAGCAGAATTTTTTGCGTCGCGCGCAGAACCTGGTTCTGCACCCGACTCAGGGCATCGGCAAAGGCTTTCGCTTTGGTGTCGCCTTTGCCCTCAACCGTCACCTGGGTAACGTATTGTTCTTTCATAATCAGCTGCCGTGCTTCTTGTTCCAGGCCTGCACCAGCCGCTCGCCTAACTCTTCTTTATCCATAAAGCCGAAGCCCAGCACGGTGGCACCTTCATTAATGGCGGTAACGCCTTCATCGACAGAGCGCATGCCATGTTTAGCTTTGTAGCCATATTTGTTCTGCGCGGTAATGGCACCTGCGCCGCCGCTGCCGCAGAACGAGATGCCGAAATCGGCGTTTTCTGCCTTCATCACGTCACCCAGCTTCATGTCAGCCGCCACGCCTGGCACCACAACGGCACGGCCGCCCGCTTTTTCGATGCCCGCTGCCACTTTCTGGCCCTTACCTAAACGATCGCCAATCACTACTGTTACCATGTTGTGTTCCTCTCTAGTTGTTTGATCGCGCGACTTCAATATGCACTGACAGCAGCCAGGCCTCTTCGCGGGGGAGATTGCCGAACAGATCCACGACCTGCTGCGCCAGCGCGACCGTTTCCGGCGGAATATCCTCAAACAGCTCCGCTTCCACTTCCGGCAGCGGCTCTCCGCTCAGCGAGCGTGACGCCATGGCACCGACATGCGATTGCAGCATCTGCTGCTGAACCGCGTTCGGCTGAATGCCATGCTGCTGATAGATCGCCGCAATCTGCGTCATCACGCGCTCAGCCAGCTGTTTCACTTTCTCCGGTGGCGCTTCATACACCGGGACGCCGTTATTGCTCACCTTGCTACTCCTGTTGAACCGGATAATTCGCGTTAGAAATAAATTAACGGTCATCACCCCGGCTGTGGAGAGGCAACATTTCCAGCAGCAAGTGGAAATTGAAGTGAAGGTTGTGCGTCAGATCGCAGGCTGCACGCTTAGTGCGACACGCGTCGCATAATGCGCAAAATGATGGATTTAGCGGTGACAGGCGGTGATGTTGTGCGACGACAGGCGTGACGTGTTGCGGTTCAGGGCGTGGTTATAAGCAGAAGTGATGGTAAAAGAGCGCCGGTCGGGCTGACCGGCGATCGGATTAGCGGAATTTCTTATGGTTGGTATTGCGGATGTCATCAAATCTGGCCGCTTCGCGCTTTGCGCCATCCACGTTGTTCGCTTTCGCCAGCGCGCTGACAACATCGATCTGTGCGATGAGTGAGTCGAGGCCCGCGTGATAATCTTTGACCTGCGCGCTGTCAGCAGGCTGACCTTCCAGCTTATCCGGCGTCGATTTTTTAGCATCCTGCGCCGCGGCACGCATTTTAGTTAACGCCTGCTGCATCTCCTGAGCATTGTCGCTTTTTTTGACGATTTTCAGGTTTGCATTCAGCGTGTCCATATCCTGCTCCAGATCCGCCGCATAGAGACTGACGCTGGAGAACAACAGAGAAGCCGACAACATTGCAATCACATGCTTACGCATCATTACTTCCTTTTTATTGTGATGAAAAAAAAGCAGCCAACAGGCTGCTTCAGGAATCCATCTTATTGTCCCGCTATCTTCATCTCAGGCAGTAACACGGAACCGCACTGGATATTGCTACGGGTTTCAATATCGTCACCAATGGTCACCATGTTGCGCCACATCTCTTTGAGATTGCCGGCGATAGTCACTTCGCTGACCGGGTACTGAATCACGCCATTCTCGACCCAGAAACCGGCCGCACCGCGTGAGTAATCACCGGTAATAGCGCTGACGCCCTGGCCCATCAGCTCGGTCACCACTAATCCGGTGCCCATCTGCTTCAGCAGCTCGTCAAAGCTGTGGCCCTGTCCTGCAATGCGCCAGTTGTGAATGCCGCCAGCGTGACCGGTGCTGGTCAGACCGAGTTTACGGGCGGAGTAGCTGGTCAGCAGCCAGGTCTGCAGCACGCCATCTTTAATGATGTCGCGCGCCTGCGTCCGCACGCCTTCGCTGTCGAACGGCGTAGAGGCCAGGCCTTTCAGCAGATGCGGCTGCTCATTAATGGTGAGCCACTCTGGCAGGATCTGCTGACCCATGGAATCCAGCAGGAAGGTCGATTTACGGTAAACGCTGCCGCCGCTGATCGCGCCAACCAGATGACCAAACAAGCCGGTCGCCACTTCAGAGGCAAAAATCACCGGGGCTTTCATGGTCGGGAGTTTACGCGGAGCCAGACGGGAGAGCGTGCGGCGTGCACACTCTGCACCGACCCACTCCGGGCTTTTCAGATCTTCAAACGCGCGGCCAATGGTGTAGGCGTAGTCGCGCTCCATATTGCCATCCTGCTCGGCAATCACGCTGCTGGAGAGCGAGTGGCGGCTTGAGCAGTAGCTCTGCAACATACCGTGGCTGTTACCAAAGACTTTGATGCCGACGTGGCTATTGAAGCTGCCGCCTTCCGTATTGGTAATACGCTTGTCTGCACGCAGAGACGCCTGTTCCGCCTGCGCAGCCAGTTCGATGGCGCGGTCAGCGTCAATCTCCCACGGATGGTAAAGATCCAGGTCCGGCGCATCATAGGCCAGCAGCTCTGCGTCGGCCGGTCCGGCAAACGGATCGGGCGAGGTGTAGCGCGCAATATCAATCGCCGCCTGCACGGTACGTTTGATCGCATCCGGGCTGAGGTCGGTCGATGAGGCGCTGCCTTTACGATTCTGATGATAAACGGTGATGCCCAGCGCACCGTCGCTGTTGAATTCGACGTTTTCCACTTCGCCATAGCGGGTGCTGACCCCGATGCCGGTGGTTTTACTGACAGCCACTTCCGCGCTGTCAGTGCTTGCTTTAGCCAGTTCAAGTGCCTGCGCAATGGCCTGCTCCAGTACTTTTCGCTGTTCTGCAACCTGAGTAGATACGTTCATCGACCTGCCGTCTAATCTTATGTGTGAATGATTTGAGTCTATCAGAGTCAGAGAACAATTTCGCAGTCACCCGATAAACTGGTAGGATTAGCCTCTTTTTTTTGGGAGCCCGGAAATGACCAAACAGCCCGATGAGTGGCTCGATGATGTGCCAGATAATAACGAAGAAGAAGACGAAGAGATTATCTGGGTCAGTAAGAGTGAAATTAAACGCGATGCAGAAGAGTTAAAGCGCCTGGGTGCCGAACTGGTAGAGCTGGGTAAAAACTCGCTGGATAAAATCCCGCTGGATGAGCGCCTGCGTACCGAAGTCGAACTCGCGCAGCGTATCAAGAAAGAAGGTCGCCGCCGTCAGCTGCAGCTGATCGGTAAACTGCTGCGCAGTATTGATGTGGAGCCGATCCGCGTTGCGCTGGATAAGCTTAATAATCGCCATAACCAGCAGGTTGCGCTGTTCCATAAACTGGAAATGCTGCGCGATCGTCTGATTGAACAGGGCGATGAGGCGATGAGTGACGTGATTGCGCTCTATCCCGAAGCCGATCGTCAGCAGTTACGCAGCATGATCCGTAACGCGCAGAAAGAGAAAACGGGCAACAAGCCGCCGAAGTCTGCCCGTCAGATTTTCCAGTATCTGCGTGAATTAGCCGAAGCGAAGTAACGCCATGGCGGGCAGCCTCGCCCGCCTCCCGGCAGAGCATTTAACGATAGTTGTAGAGAATACCGGTGCGCAGCCGCAGCTGGCGTTCGCTCGATGTAGCCGAACGTCCGATATCGCCAAAGGCAACGTAAGGCACCCAGACGCGATCGTTGCTAAGCGCATAATCGAACTGTAACTCCTGTTCGTAGTCATCATGCTTATTGGCAAATAATTTCGCATCCGCATGCTTATACACCAGCTTATAAGTGGTGGTGAGACGATCGGATTTATTGCGCAGATAGAGATCAAAACGGTTGGCAGTACGATGCCGGTCAGTATCACAATAATCAATGCCACCGGTGCGGCATTGATCATCATGCGCATAATCCGTCAGTTCAAGACGATATAATCCGCCGACAGACCAGCGATCGTTAATTTTATACCACGGCGCTACGCCAAACTTCCATTCGGTGCGCGAAGAGTTAAATTCAGGCTGGATAAAAGGCGACAGCGTCCAGTTCCCCCAGTAATACGATTTCAGAAAGGTCACCTCCACCACATTTAATACGGTGTCGTTATAATATTTATCTTTCGGTTCTGCACCGCCGGTTTTGAATTTGGTTTCAACGCCGAGAAACATATTATTCGGCAGCGTGGTGCTCAGACCCAGCTTGTCGTAGTGTGTGCGATCGCGAAGGCGGTACTCATGCCGGTAATCAACGGTAGCTGTCGCCAGCGCTACGGCAGAACTGAACAACAGCGCAGTCCCCAGCAGAAACGGTAATGACATATTATTTCCCATGGAAATATCCTTATTAGTGGTAGTCCGGTAATGATTATTTTTAGTGATTCATTTAATCCAAAGCTGATTTAAATTGATGGACACTCACAATATAAGTGTTCGCATTAATCAAACCCGTTAATTGTTTCTTTAACGTTGAACTTTATGATTATTATTTATTTCTCAGCAGCAACAGAGATGATGCTAAAAATAACCATGGCGTGCGGCCTTTCTCTTTCAGACACTAACGCGGGAAATATGGCAATAGCAGGAAGAGTGAGTAGATCGAATTCAAAATACGCGGCATTGACTGAGGGAATAATATTTCCGGGAGTGATGCTTTTAAAAAAGGCGCCCTGTATGGGCGCCCCTGATGTTATGCCAGCCTGTCCAGCAGCTTCTGATGAATGCCACCAAACCCGCCGTTGCTCATGACCAGAATCGTGTCGCCTGGCTGAGCGGCTTTGGCCACCATCTCCACCAAAGTATCGATATCCGCGCTCCAGTGCGCAGGCGGAATGCACGCTTCTGCCACGTCTGAAACCTGCCACGGAATGTGGTGCGGCTGGAACAGGAAAACTTCATCCGCCCGCGCCAGTGACGGCGCCAGATCGTTTTTGCTGACGCCCATCTTCATGGTGTTGGAGCGTGGCTCCAGCACGGCCAGGATGCGCGCTCTGCCGCCGACTTTGCTGCGCAGGGCAGCCAGCGTCGCCAGAATCGCCGTCGGATGGTGCGCGAAGTCATCATAGACTTTGATGCTGTTGACTTCGCCACGCAGCTCCAGCCGGCGGCGTGCATTGATAAAGGTGTTCAGTGCCTGGCCTGCATCTTCCGGCTTCACACCCACATGACGCGCGGCAGCAATCGCCATCAGTCCGTTATGCATGTTGTGTTCGCCCACCAGCGCCCAGTTCACTTCCCCGACTTTTTCGCCGTCGAGCCAGATTTCCCAGTGCGACGCATCGTTGGTCAGCTTCTTCGCCTGCCAGCGCCCGTGCTCACCAACGCTCTCCTGTTCGCTCCAGCAGCCCATCGCCATCACCTGTTTGAGGTTAGGATCATGTTCCGGCAGCAGGATCTTGCCCTGCCCCGGCACGATCCGCACCAGATGGTGGAACTGCTTCTGGATCGCCCGCAGATCGTCAAAGATATCGGCGTGATCGAACTCAAGGTTGTTGAGGATCAGGGTACGTGGGCAGTAATGAACAAACTTGGAACGCTTGTCGAAAAACGCGCAGTCATACTCATCCGCTTCAATCACGAAGAATGGACTTTTTCCTAATTTTGCCGAGACATCGAAGTTTCCAGGCACACCACCAATAATGAAGCCGGGTTCAAGGCCGCAGGCCTCGAGAATCCACGCTGCCATGCCTGCTGTGGTGGTTTTGCCGTGGGTTCCGGCCACGGCCAGCACCCAGCGATCGCGCAGCACAAAATCGTGCAGCCATTGCGGGCCAGAGAGGTAGGGAATGTTGCGTTCCAGCACCGCTTCCACACAGGGGTTACCGCGCGTCATCGCATTACCGATGATGACTAAGTCAGGCACCGGATCAAGCTGGCTGGCGTCGTAACCTTCCGTTAATTCAATGCCTTGCTGTTCGAGCAGGGTACTCATTGGTGGGTAAACGTTGGCGTCTGAACCGGTCACCTGATGACCAAGTGAACGAGCCAGCATCGCCAGACCGCCCATAAAAGTGCCACAAATCCCGAGGATGTGAATGCGCATAACATGATCCATTACTCAAAAGTTCGGCGCACAGTGTAACGCCGGTCGCAGACGGAAGAAACGGATTAGGACTATGGTTTTTGAAGTTCATTCGGCTAAACTGCGTACGCATCCGTTGGCAGACTGTTACGCGTGCTGCCACTCCATCGAAGATTCAGGGAATGTGTTATGAAAACGTTGGGCGAATTTATCGTCGAGAAGCAGCACGACTTTCCGCACGCCACAGGTGAACTGACGGCGCTGATCTCAGCTATCAAGCTGGGTGCCAAAATTATCCACCGCGACATCAACAAAGCCGGTTTAGTGGATATCCTCGGTGCCAGCGGCGTGGAGAATATTCAGGGCGAACAGCAGATGAAACTGGATCTGTTTGCTAACGAAAAACTGAAGGCAGCACTGAAAGCACGTGGCATCGTCGCCGGTATCGCTTCTGAGGAAGAAGACGAGTTCGTTATCTTTGAAGGTGAGGAAAACGGTAAGTACGTGGTGTTAATGGATCCACTGGATGGTTCTTCTAACATCGACGTTAACGTTTCCGTCGGCACCATTTTCTCTATTTATCATCGCGTCAGCGAACCGGGTACGCCAGTGGTTGAAGCGGACTTCATGCAGCCAGGCAACAAGCAGGTTGCTGCCGGTTACGTGGTCTACGGTTCGTCCACCATGATGGTTTATACCACCGGTGTTGGCGTGCATGCGTTTACCTACGATCCGTCACTGGGTGTGTTCTGCCTCAGTCACGAACGTATGACTTATCCACCAACCGGTTACACCTACTCGATCAACGAAGGTAACTACATTCGTTTCCCGCAGGGTGTGAAGAAGTATCTGAAGTTCTGTCAGGAAGAGGATCTGCCAACGCATCGTCCTTATACCTCACGTTACATCGGCTCGCTGGTTGCGGATTTCCATCGTAATCTGCTGAAAGGCGGTATCTACCTCTATCCAAGCACCGCCAGCCATCCTCAGGGCAAGCTGCGTCTGCTGTATGAGTGCAATCCGATGGCGTTCCTGGCCGAGCAGGCGGGCGGTAAAGCGAGCGATGGTCAGAAGCGTATTCTGGATATTCCACCGGTCACGCTGCATCAGCGCTGCCCGTTCTACTGCGGTAATGAGGCGATGGTAAACGACGTTGAGCGTTTCCTGGCTGAGTTCCCGGATTGCCGTCAGGGTTAATCTGGTCGTGGTATAAAAAGAGTTATATAAAAAGGGCGCGATTTCGCGCCCTTTTTGCTTTTACGCCGTCTGCAATCTGAACTGCGCCATGGTCGCCTGAAGCTGATCGGACTGCGCTTCCAGCGACTGGGTCGCGGCGGTTGCCTGCTCCACCAGCGCGGCGTTCTGCTGTGCTGCCGCATCCATCTGTGTAACGGCCAGATTGACCTGCTCAATGCCACGACTCTGCTCGTCGGAGGCCATCGAAATCTCTTTCATCAGCGCCGTGACGCGCATGACCTCACCAGAAATCTCATCCATAGTTTCCCCGGCGCGCGTCGCCATCTCCGTGCCCTCTTTGACCCGCGTCTGTGAATCACTGATCAGCGTGCGGATCTCTTTAGCGGCGTTAGCACTGCGCTGTGCCAGCGTACGTACTTCATTCGCGACCACTGCAAAGCCACGGCCCTGTTCGCCTGCACGCGCCGCTTCCACGGCGGCGTTGAGCGCCAGGATATTGGTCTGGAAGGCGATGCCATCGATCACGCTGAGAATGTCGCCGATACGATTGGAGCTGTCGGTGATTTCATGCATTTTTTCCATCACGTAGCAGACGACTTCAGCGCCGCGATCGGCCGTATCAGAGACCGCGTTAGCCAGCTGATGTGCCTGCTGGGCGTTGCTGGCGTTAAGCCGCACGGTGGCGGTGAGCTGCTCCATACTGGCTGCCGTCTGCTCCAGCGAAGCGGCAGACTCTTCAGTACGCTGCGACAGATTGACGTTACCGGCCGCCAGTTCACGGCTGCCGATGTCGATCTGTATACTCGCTTCGCGCACCTGACTCACCGAGTTCCGTAATGAGTGCTGCATCCCGCTCAGGGCATGGTTAAGCCGCCCCAGCTCATTGTTGCTGGACGGTGGCAGCGCCTGCGACAGATCGCCCGCCGCGATTTGCTCAAGATGGACAATCGCCATGTTCAGCGGCTGCAGCAGCATCCGGCGCAGCAGTTGCCAGGCGAGCACCAGCAGCAGCAGCGTTAAGACGCCCGCTACGGTGATCAGGATTTTCATTTTGGTTTCGTTATGAGCCGCCTGTTCAAGCTGGGCCTGAGTGATCTGATCGGCCAGCTGGCTGAAGTCATTGACCGCCTTGTCGTAACTGGCCGCCAGCGTCGCCAGATTGCCTTCCAGCAGCTGGTAATATTCGTCGGTATATTGCTTGTCCAGCGCGTCCATCATCGGTTTGATGCCCTGATCCATATAGGCTTTGTAACTCGCTGAAATCGCATCTGCCAGCATTTTGCCGTGCGCCGTCACTGTTCCGGCGTCCACAAAACGCTTCAGGTGTTTCTGCGATGACACCACATCCGCCTGCGACAGTTTAGTGACTGCCGCGCCCTCTTCCAGCATACCAATTTCAATTTTACGTACCGCCAGCGCCGCGTTAGCACGGGCCCGCATCAGATCTGAATTGCTCTTATACAGACTGTTCAGCTCGATCCCCTGAATGCGATTGATGACATCCAGCGAGCGATTCCCTTTGTTAATAGCCACGATACCCATAAGACTCACCGCCAACAGCAGCAGTGTCATGAATGCCAGCAATGCCAGCAACCCCGTGCGAAGTGATAACTGTTTCATCCTGATAGTTTCCGTGTATGTGAAAAGGCGAATTTTGAAGCGGCCCTAAAGCGGAGGAATTATCGGCAGTAACGGTGCGAAACTTTAATTGTGATTAGTGTTAACAACTTGATCATCACAGAAACATCCATCAAGCTGATCGCCGCCTACCCGTTAGCCGGAGAAAAGAATGAAACCAGGATTGTTTCTGATGCTACTGTGCCTCAGCACATCGGCGATGGCAGAGGCTATGCCCTCAGCCGCCTCGCCCGATCGCTGCCTGAATGATGCCACGACCACCGCTGCCATGAACCAGTGCTACGCGGCGGCCAGTCAGGTCTGGGATCGGGAGATGAATAAGCAGTACAACAAACTTATGAAAACCCTCTCCGGCGAACCGAAAAACAAACTCCGTGCCGCTCAGCGCGCCTGGCTGAGCTACCGCGACAGCTGGCTTGAGGCGAGCCGCAGTCAGCTGAGTACTCAGGGTACGCTGGGTAGCGTCGCGCTGAGCGCCCAGAGTCTGAGCTTGGTGCGGAATCAGGCGCTGATGTTGCAGTCACTGGCTTCAGGCCGTTGTGCAAACCCCGATGACTGCTGATCGATAACCGGCTTTACGCTGGCTGAAGTCAGCGCATTCATTAATCTTCAGGGAGAAACCATGGCTGCTTACGCCTCGACCCTTATTCTGATCGGCCTCGCCGTACTGAGTTATTTTGTTCACAACAACGCGGTCACCCTCTCCATTCTGGTGCTGCTGGCAATCAAAGTTACCCCGCTGGCCCGGTTCTTCCCGTATGTCGAAAAACAGGGCATTACTTTAGGCATCATTATTCTTACCGTCGCGGTGATGGCTCCGCTGGCCAGCGGCTCACTGCCCGCCTCCGCGCTGCTCAAGTCGTTTGCCAACTGGAAGTCGATTGTGGCGATACTGGTGGGGATTTTTGTCGCCTGGCTGGGCGGTCGCGGCGTGAACTTTATGAGCGTGCAACCCTCTGTGATCGGCGGTCTGCTGATTGGTACGGTGATTGGCGTGGCGTTCTTCCGTGGCGTGCCGGTAGGGCCACTGATTGCCGCAGGCATTGTTTCATTATTTGTCACGGCTAAGTAGCGTTTGGGCGCATTCCGAAACGCCAAAAAGAGGGCATACTTTCAGAGTCAGTTGGCTATAATAGCCGACACTCAACATACGACTACTGAAGGAATGCCAGATGAGTTTGAACCAGGTGCCAGCAGGTAAAGACCTGCCAGAAGATATCTACGTTGTCATTGAGATCCCAGCGAATGCTGATCCGATCAAATATGAAGTTGATAAAGAGTCTGGTGCCCTGTTTGTAGACCGTTTCATGTCTACCGCCATGTTCTATCCGTGCAACTACGGCTACATCAACCATACCCTTTCTCTGGATGGTGATCCGGTTGACGTACTGGTTCCGACCCCGTATCCACTGGTCCCAGGCTCAGTGATCCGCTGCCGTCCGGTTGGCGTGCTGAAAATGACCGATGAGTCTGGCGAAGATGCCAAACTGGTTGCCGTTCCGCACACCAAACTGTCTAAAGAGTACGATCACATCAAAGATGTGAACGACCTGCCAGAACTGCTGCGCGCACAGATCACCCACTTCTTTGAACACTACAAAGATCTGGAAAAAGGCAAATGGGTGAAAGTGGATGGCTGGGATAACGCCGAAGCCGCTAAAGCTGAAATCATCTCTTCTTACGAGCGCGCACAGAAGAAGTAATTCTGCTGCCGGTTTGTGAGTCGAAAAAAAAACACCGTCCAGATGGACGGTGTTTTTGTTCAGGCCTCTGGCTCCTCATCGCGCTTCAGCCAGTCACCACTCATAATGCGCTGGCGTCCTGCCACTGAGCGTTGATAGACATAAAGCCATGCGCTGCCAAACGGCGTCTGAGTCAGAAAACGTTTGTACTCTCCCCCTTTGGTGCGAAGCGCATCCAGCTCCGCAAGGGTTGAGGCATCAATGCGGTACACCTCACAATGCACCGCTCCCTTGCCCTCTATTACGCCGGGATAATGGCCCAGACTGTAAAGCTCAAAGCCTTCAATCTGGTGATCACCCAGCCACTGCGCATTCGTCATCCAGTGACTGTTTCCCTGTTTGCGCCGTAAACTGCCGTAGACAATTATTCGCATTGCTAAAACTCAAACTGATAGAGCAAATCGAGAGCCTGATCCACACCGGACACGGCTTCCAGATAGAGTTTAGGCATCAGGCGGTAACGCAAGGTTAACGTCGCCAGTGAATCAAATATGCCAACACCGTATTTTACCTGCAGACCCGGTAGCACATAGCCGCTGACCTGCACCTGCTGACTGTCGCCAACACCGGCAGTATCAACAGCCAGATTGCTGACACCAAACGTCTCCCCGATTTTACCCACAACCTGCCCACTTTGTGCAACCCCTAAGCCAACAAGAGCCGAAGTGAGGGCGTTACTGTCGCCGTCTTTGCCCAATCCCTGACCACGCAGCAGGTAAGAAAGCGCTTCCTGCTGCGACATCGCCGGATCGGAGAAGACTTCCGCTTTAGGCTCATCGGCAAGACCGGTAACGCGCAGACCCGCCGTGACGCCATCTTCAGTCGCATCCGGGTTACGGATGGCTTCCAGGTTGACGTAAGGCTGATCCGGCGGACCGGCAAACTGCAGCTCGCCTTTACGCACGATCAGATCCTGACCATAAGCGTGGAAGCGACCGGATGGAATGTTGATCTGGCCATTCAGGCCCAGCCCTGTCCGATCCTGGACCAGTTTCAGATCGCCATTCAGCTTGGCTTTCAGGCCAAACGCAGAGAGCCGCACATCGTTGCCGACGTGGATCACCAGATTACTGTTAATCGGAATCGCGGCGGTCTGCGGTGCAATCGGCTTCAGCTGTTTATCCAGCATCACCTCATCCGACGAGACGCCGGTGGCGCTTTCCGGCACTTCCTGCACCGTGATGCGCGCCCATGGAATATCAACTCGCCCATCAAGGTTAAAGGCGGCCGGCGTCGCTTCAAACACCAGATCCGGCGAGACATCCATGCGCACCATCGGCGGCACGGTCACGCGAACCCGGCTGCCCTTCGCCGCAATGCGCGCACGCCAGTTATCGAGCTGGCTCCAGTCGGCGTTACCGCTGAGGTTGATGTTGCCCTGAGCCGTCTGCACCAGCCCGTTCAGCGTGGAGCTCATGCCGTTGAACACCAGATTCAGGTTGGCGGCGGTCAGATCGACCGGCATAAAGTTGCCATCCACATCGACATCCGTCAGGCCAAGCTGACCAAACACCTGCGGCTGCTGCACGCTGCCCCCCAGGCGCAGGCTGCTGTTCAGGCTGCCTTTGATCTTCTCGCCCTGCATCAGCGCCGGATTGATCATCGCCAGCGAGATATTGCGGATGTTGACGTTACCGCCCAGCGTGCGGCGGTTTTGCGGGTCGTCGATCTGCACGTTGCCATCCAGCTGTCCGTTTCTGGCGATGCGGATCAGCCAGTCGAGCTTAGCGCGTCCGTTTTGCAGTGCGGCATTGAGGTTCAGCGTGTCAAAGGCGATCGGCAGGCTGTTACCCTGCACATCCTGCACCACTTTCACGCCGTTGCCTTTCAGCGCCACGGTGCCAGTCGGCAGGCCGCCGTCGGCGGTCCAGTTGACGCGTACGTCACCGCTGAACAGGCCGCTGAGCTGGGTCGCCTCCGGCATAAATGGCTTGACCATCGCCAGGTCAAAGCGGTTCAGCACCACATGCGCATGACCTGCCGGGCCCGCTTCAACCGGTTCCGGCACACAGAGCTGCGCGTTGGGGTTCTGCCAGCAGTGCGGCCCGATGGTCGCCGTCTGACTGCTGTTGAGATAGTCGATAGCCATGGCACGCGTCAGGCGCCACTCGCCGACCGGCGTATCAAAGTGGGTATCGTTCAGCGAGCCTTTCCAGCGTTCCGTCTGGCGATCGAAGCTGCCGTTCAGCGCCAGCTGTCCCGAGACCGGTTTGCCCTGCACATTAAGCTTCAGCTGATGCTGATGCTCGTTGCCGTCCGCATTCAGCGTCAGCAGGCTGATATTCAGCGCATCCTGCTTCAGCTGTTCGACGCGCAGCTGCAGTTTACCCGCCACCTGCTCGCCGGAACGGACATCGCCATTCAGGGTAACGCGATTAATCTGCATCTGCTGCCAGCGCAGACCACGGGCATTGAGATCGGCCAGCAGTTGCGGTGCCTTCAGGGTGCCACGCGCTTTAATCGTGCCGTTGACGACGCCGCCCAGGCCCGGCAGAGCATTGTCGAGCTGCGGCGCATCAACAGTGGCATCAAGGTCCAGACTGTCGCCCAGCGCGCCTTTGACATCCAGATGGTTGCGTCCCAGCGCCAGCTTAATGCCCGGCACCGTCCACTGGTTGTAGCTGTTGCCGGTCAGTGAGCCGTCAGCGGTCACGGCATTCTGCTTCACGTTACCTTTCAGCTGAAGCTGCGGCACGCTGAGCTGCCAGGTGCCGCCATACAGACTGCCGCGAGTCGTGATTTTGCCATCCAGCCGCGCGGGCCAGTCGGGATACTGCTTCGCCGTGTTGATCCCGGCCAGCGTCAGCTCACTGCGCCAGCTGATCGCCTTGCTCCAGTCCACCAGCGCAGTGAGGTCGATGTTGCCCTGCAGCGCGGCCACGCGCAGACGATCAAGGCTGAACTGCTCAACGTTGCCTTTACCCGTCAGTGAGACAGTCGCTGGTGGCACAGATTCGCCCTTCACGGCGGTCTGCAGTGACATCACATAGTCGGTGGCTTTGCCTTTGAACTGATAGTCCAGGTTATCCGCCTGGTACTGTATCGGCCCGGTGAGCGGCCAGCGTAACTGCGGGCTGGTCAGCTGCAGTGACAGCGGCAGCCCCGCGACCGCCAGCTGGGTCGTCGCATCCAGCTGCGCATTCACCGGCCCCGAGAGATTCAGCCCCAGTTTCAGCTCGTCGCGCATCGCACCGTTAAGTTTCAGCGCCAGCTTTTCGCCTTTAATCGGATCGGTGTTAACCGTGCCGTTCAGGGAGAAATCGACCGGCCAGTTATCCGCCAGCGTCGCCTGTCCGCTGCCGTTGAGGTTGCCAAGATTCGAGTCCACTTCCAGCGTCGTCAGCTGCATCTGACGATCGGCGGTTTTAGCTTTCAGCAGTAACCGGCTGACAGAGATATCGGTGTCGCCGGTAATGCGCAGCTGTTCACCCAGAATCTGCTGCACGTCAATATCCAGCGGCAGACGGAAATCGGGCAGCGCAGGCAGCAGCGGTTGGGCAAACATCGCCTGCAGCGTTTCGCCCAGCGGTTTCTCTGCGGGATGCGGCTGCTGAACTTTCGGATCGACCACCTCTTCCTTCACCACTTTTGCCGCTTTCGGCAGCGCAATCAGCAGGCTCTGGATATGGGTCGGATTCAGCGTCAGCGCACGATCCTGCCACTGCAGGCCGGTAGTGAAATCGAGCAGCGAGATCGCGGTGTCATCAACTTTCACATTGATGTTGTGCAGGCCAAGATGACTCAGCGTGATCGGATATGGCGTGCTGAGGTTGGTGTTGCCACTCTCCTCTTCCGGCGCAGGTGCGGCAGGCGTCATCTTCTTACTGTCGACCACCACGCTGATATCTCGCAGGGAGACATCGTTAACGCAGACGGAGGAGTGCAGCAGGCAGTTGAGATCCACCGCCAGATGGATCTGCCCGGCATCCACACTGACGCCTGGCATTTCGTAACGCAGACCGTTAAGGGTCAGATTACGCCAGCCACCATCGACCTGTTTGATCGACAGGCCGGGCACCCAGCGTGACGCGCCCTTGAGCACTAAATGCAGCCCCGGCGTAGTCCCGATTAAAAATGCCACGCTACCCAACAGCACAACCAGAAAGATCAGAATACCGATCAGGACCTTTTTCCACAGCTTCATAGTTCAGGCCCCAGTCCTACGTAAAATTGCAATCCATGCTCCTCGTCATCCCCGATAGGTCTGGCGATATCAAATTTGATGGGGCCGACCGGTGAAGACCAGCGCACACCGATACCCGCACCGGTTTTGATATTGCTCTGTTTGATGTCGTTAACCGCTTCGCCCGAGTCGACAAACACTGCGCCCCACCATTTACCGGTGACGTTGTACTGATATTCCAGCGATCCGGTGGCCAGTTTTGACGCACCGGTGAGTTTGCCGTCGTCATCACGTGGTGAAATGTTTTTGTATTTGTAGCCGCGAATACTGCGGTCGCCACCGGCAAAGAAGCGCAAATCCGGCGGCACTTTGTCGAAGTCGTTGGTTTCGATCCAGCCGAGGTTGCCGCGCGCGATAAAGCGATGACTGTCGCCTAAAGTACGAATCCAGACGTTTTGCGCCTGCAGGATCAGGAAGTCGACATCGGAACCCCATGTCGTATCCGAGACGTCGGCGGAATAGCGCTGTGAATCGCCCCAGGTCGGCATCAGGCCGCCACGAGAACGGGTGCGGTTAACGCTGACGCCCGGATAGAGCAGCATGGTGGTGTTCGTCACGCTGGCCTGCGTAAAGTGATCCAGGCTCCAGCGCAGATTGACCGCCTTCTGCCAGCCGCTGCTGCTGTCCCAGTTGCGCGACATCGCCAGCGTCGTGGTGTCGGCTTTGGTGTCATTGAGATCGGTGCGCTTAAGGCCACCAGAGAAGGTGTAGTACTGCTCCAGCGGGCTTTTCAGCAATGGCACTTTATAGCTGAGATCGACCTGCTGTTCCGGCGCAGAAACATAAGCACTGGCCGCCAGGCTGTGGCCGCTGTCGTTGAGCCACGGTTTTTTCCAGGTGCCTTTCAGGCGCGGACCGACGTCTGTGGAATAGCCGACGCCGGTTTCAATGGTATTTTCGGTGCGGGGTGACATCACCGCACTCAGGGGCAGCACCTTCGTCTGTCGTCCCTTGCTGAATTCTGGCGCAACCACGACGGAATTGAACCAGCCGGTCGCGGAGAGGCGGCGGTTCAGCTCGGCTAAATCACGGGAGCTGTAATAATCCCCCTCCTTAAAGGGCACCAGATTTTGCAGATACTCTTCACGAATCTGCGATCCCTTAAATGTGACGTTACCAAAGCGATAGCGCTCGCCGCTGTCGTAGTCGATATCCCAGAACGCTTCATGGCGCTCAACCGAGACGCCGAGCTGGCTTTTTTTAAAGGTGCCGTCGAAATAGCCGTTACGCAGCGCAAGATTAGAGAAGCCGCTTTTGAATTTGTCATACTGCCCGTGGTTAAGCTGCGTGCCGACTTTGGGCCGTCCCTGCTTTACCCAGGCTTTGTAATCGGCATCATTGCGCGCATCGCCTTCAACCACGATGTTGCTGCCGCCGATTTTTACCGGTACGCCAGGCGTGACATGTGCCAACAGTACGGGCCGTCCGCCCTTTGCAGGTGCGGGGCGGGATTCAAAGTCGATGGTCGGCTCGTAGTAACCGAGCGCGCGCAGTCCCTCTTTTATCGCAACAGAGACACGTGCACGAAAGCGGCCATCATTTGAAACCTCATCGTTGCCGATGGTGGAGAGGCGCGCTCTGACATTCTTTTGCAGATCCCCGGTTAAGCCATCTACCTGTAATCGCACGGTCGCCGCCTCAAGGGCGGGCGCGGCAAGTAGCAGGCCAGCTATGCAATAAACATAAAATCGTGGCACCTGTACTCCTGTTAATCATGCCGGCCCCTTTTCCGCGGGGCGCTTATTAATCATCTTTGCCCGCACTACCGCAACGGCAACATCCTCATCATAGCCGCACTTTATGGCAAACGGCGGCGCAAAATCGACTTCTAACTCAAATAACGCGGCTATTGTCGGTAAATGGGGGGACCGATACAACTCCTGCGGGAGGGAATGATCGGCCAGGAATGACTCACTCAGATAAATCCGAGCCGATATCTTCCTGCTCTGGCTGCGAATGCGGTCTGAAGCGGCGGATTGCCCTCTGGCGGCCCGATGAGCGCTCCTGCTATAATCTGCCACCACAGGCATTTCGCCTGTTTTCATTTCTGCCCCGACATTTACGTTATTGTCGAACTGGCGCAGACATTTTTGGCACGGATAGCTCTGTTTCACGGATAAACCAACTCTGTTTGCGCTTACCCACGCTGCCCAGGCCAAAAATGACAAGTGGATAACCCTTTGGATCTCATATGTTAGATAGCTTACTTGTCATTCTGTTGCTGATCGTAATCAGTGCCTTTTTCTCTCTGTCAGAGATCTCGCTGGCGGCTGCCCGTAAGATCAAACTGAAACTGCTGGCCGACGAAGGCAACGTGAATGCCCAGCGCGTGCTGAAAATGCAGGAAACGCCGGGCATGTTCTTCACCGTGGTGCAGATTGGCCTTAACGCCGTCGCCATTCTCGGCGGTATTGTCGGCGACGCGGCGTTTTCACCGGTTTTCAGCGGCCTGTTTAACCGCTTTGTCTCGCCGGAACTGGCGGAACAGCTCAGCTTTATCTGTTCATTCACCATCGTGACCAGCCTGTTTATCCTGTTTGCCGACTTAACCCCAAAGCGGGTTGGCATGGTCGCCCCGGAAACCATCGCGCTGCGCATCATTAACCCGATGCGTTTCTGTCTGCTGGTGATGCGTCCGCTGGTGTTTCTGTTTAATGGCCTGGCGAACGTCTTCTTCCGCATTTTCAAGCTGCCGATGGTGCGTAAAGATGACATTACCTCCGACGATATCTACGCGGTGGTGGAAGCCGGTGCGCTGGCTGGCGTGCTGCGTAAGCAGGAACATGAGCTGATTGAAAACGTGTTTGAGCTGGAGTCGCGAACCGTTCCCTCTTCCATGACCTCGCGCGAGAATATTGTCTGGTTTGATCTGCATGAAGATGAGACCAGCCTTAAGACCAAAATCGCCCAGCATCCTCACTCGAAGTTCCTGGTCTGTAGCGGCGATATCGACCATATCGTCGGCTATGTCGACTCTAAAGAGCTGCTGCTGCGCGTCCTGGGTAATCAGAGCATGGCGCTGAACAGCGGCCTGCAGATTCGCTCTGCGCTGATCGTGCCGGATACGCTCACCCTCTCTGAAGCGCTGGAAAGTTTCAAAACGGCTGGCGAAGATTTCGCGGTGATCATGAACGAATATGCGCTGGTTGTGGGCATCATCACCCTGAATGACGTGATGACCACGCTGATGGGCGATCTGGTCGGTCAGGGCATGGAAGAGCAGATTGTGGCGCGTGATGAGAACTCATGGCTGGTTGAAGGCGGCACGCCAATTGATGATGTGATGCGCGTGCTCGACATCGATGATTTCCCGCAGTCAGGCAACTACGAGACCATCGGCGGCTTTATGATGTATATGCTGCGTAAGATTCCAAAGCGGACCGATTTTGTGAAGTTTGCGGGCTACAAATTCGAGGTGGTGGATATTGATAGCTATCGTATCGACCAGTTGCTGGTCACCCGCATCGATGAACGACCGCCGGTGCTGAGCATGACGAAAAGCGAAGAAGAGTAGAATGACTAAGGGCGCCGATGGCGCCCTTGTGTTTAGTTGAACTCAAGCTTGAGACGCACGACCTGGCGGTTAATTTCTGACATCACGCTCAGGTGCTGTTTGTCTTTGACGCGTGGGATTAAGACTTTCCCTTTATCGAACTCGAACGCGCCAACGTCCTTGATATACAACCTTCCTTTGAACAGCGTTTTTACATATTTCGCTATTTGCAGCGGATTATAGCGCTGGAAGATCTTCATGCTGTATGACTCCTGTACATTTTTAAAGCACGCTTCGCTGTTTCCAAATTTGGTTCCAGCCCATGAAGCGCGAATTCGCGATAACTATAGAACACCCAAACCTGTTAGTGTTCCTGAAAGTGAATTTTTTTACTGAATTGACACATCATTACAGAACACTCTGTTATGAGCCTCATATAACACAGTATAAACCTTCGTTGGTTAAGGAATTGTGGCGGCCATAACAAACCTGACACCTTTCCAGGACAGGCGCATCATCCCTGCTTACTATTGCAGTAAAATGACTGACTGGTCTGATCACTTAAGGAAATAGCAATGCGAATAACTCTGGCAGCTGTGGCGTTGTCTTTACTGATACCGGCAAGCGTGATGGCCCATGACCTCAGGCAGGATATGCGGGTACCGGCCGTTGGCGTGAATGACAAGGGCGAGCTGTTATTGCAACAGGAGAAGTTTAGCTACAAAAACTGGAATAGCGCGCAGCTCAGCGGAAAAGTTCGTGTGGTCCAGCATATTGCCGGTCGCTCATCTGCGAAAGAGATGAACGCGGCGCTGATAGAGGCGATCAAAGCCGCGAAGCTGCCGCATGATCGCTATCAGACCACCACCATCGTGAATACCGATGATGCGATTCCCGGCACGGGCATGTTTGTGCGCAGCAGCGTCGAGACCAACAAACAGCAATATCCGTGGTCGCAGTTTGTCATCGACAGCAAGGGCAATGTGCAGCATGCCTGGCAGTTACAGCCGGGCGGTTCCGCCATTGTGGTGCTGGATAAGCAGGGCAAGGTGAAATTCGTGAAGGATGGTTCGCTGACGCAGGATGAAGTGACAAAGGTGATGACGCTGGTCACCTCTCTGCTGAAGGAGTAATCCTGAACGCCCGGCGACGGGAGAGTCAGCCGCCGGGCACTCAGGATCAGACCGCCTTAAAACAGGGAGACGCGGAAGCCGGGATTCAGGAAAGATTCACGCGGTGCGTAGTCCAGAGTTTTACCCTGCCAGTCATGCACATGCGCACCCGCGGCCATTGCCACGGCGTGGCCCGCGCCGGTATCCCAGATGTTGGTTGGCCCGAAACGCGGATAGAGCTGAGCTTTCCCCTCTGCCACCAGGCAGAACTTCAGTGAGGAGCCGGTCGCAACGGTCTGATGTTCACCCAGTTGCTTCAGGTACTCTTTCATCTCGTCATCGTCGCCATGTGAGCGGCTTACCACCACCAGCGGAGGACGCGCGTCACGGACATGGATCTGTTCGCGCTGACCGCCCTCTTCTTTCCACGCTTTGCCCTCTGCCGCAGAGTACATTACGCCCAGGACCGGCGCATAGACCACGCCCATCACCGGTTTACCCTCTTCAATCAGCGCAATGTTGACGGTAAATTCGCCGTTACGTTTGATGAACTCTTTGGTGCCATCCAGCGGATCGACCAGCCAGTAGCGCTGCCAGTGCTGGCGTACCTCCCAGGCTGGCGGATCTTCTTCCGACAGCACGGGAACATCAGGCGTTAACTTTTTGAGGCCAGCAAGGATCACCTCGTGTGCAGCGATATCCGCGGCAGTCACCGGTGAATCATCCGATTTGTGAGAAACGTCAAGCGGCGCGGCACCGTCATAGACCTGCATAATCGCGTCGCCTGCTTCGCGTGCCAGTTGGCAGATTTGCTCTAACATTTTTCACCTCATTGTGTCTGTCTGCTGCCGGATCAGCTCATCGTCAGATAGTGACATTTTAGCAGTTCCGCCTGAAGTACCGGTTTAACGGCACGTCAGCGATTCATTTTATAGATATATCAATACCATAGTTACCCGCTTATCGCCATGCCGGCACCCCTGCGTCCTTCTCGTATAAGAATCAGTCGCTGGCTGATGCGCCAAAACGTTATATCCATCACGATTTAAAATGACTATCTGTCATGCTTTTACATTATTTTGAGAGCCTGAATTTAATTTGCAGCAGGAGCAAGCATGTTTAAGCCCGGAATGATGTTACTGGCCCTGAGCGTTTCCGTCGCCACCCAGGCCGCGACGGTGGATTTGCGTGTACTGGAAACCACCGATCTGCACAGCAATATGATGGATTTCGATTACTACAAAGACACGCCAACCGAGAAGTTTGGTCTGGTGCGAACCGCCACGCTGATTCACGCCGCTCGTCAGGAGGTGAAAAACAGCCTGCTGGTCGATAACGGTGACATCATTCAGGGCAGTCCGCTCGGCGACTACATGGCGGCCAAAGGATTACGTGAGGGTGAGATCCATCCGGTCTATAAGGCGCTCAATACGCTGGATTACGCGGTCGGTAACCTCGGTAACCACGAATTTAATTATGGTCTGCCCTACCTGAAAAAAGCGCTGGCAGGTGCCCGCTTTCCTTATGTGAACGCCAACGTCATTGATGTAAAGAGCGGCAAACCTCTGTTTACCCCTTACATCATCAAATCCACCACGGTGGTGGATCGCGACGGCAAAACGCAGACGCTGAAGATTGGCTATATCGGCTTTGTGCCGCCGCAGATCATGGTGTGGGATAAAGCCAACCTGCAGGGCAAAGTGCGGGTCGATGACATCACTGAGACGGCACGCCGCTACGTGCCTGAGATGCGCGCGCAGGGAGCCGACCTGATTATCGCTATCCCCCACTCCGGCCTGAGCAGCGAGCCGTATCACACGATGGCGGAGAATTCGGTTTACTATCTCAGCCAGGTGGAAGGCATCAATGCCATTCTGTTTGGCCATGCGCACGCGGTCTTCCCCAGCAAAGAGTTTGCCGACATCAAGGGCGCGGATATCGCTAACGGCACGCTGAACGGAATCCCGTCAGTGATGCCGGGCATGTGGGGCGATCACCTTGGTGTGGTCGATCTGGTGCTGAACAATGAAGGCGGACGCTGGCAGGTGAGCAGTAGCAAAGCAGAGGCGCGGCCAATCTACGATACCGCTGCGAAGAAATCACTGGCGGCGGAGGATCCGGCGCTGGTGAAAGTGCTGGCTGACGATCACCGCGCAACGCGGGAGTTTGTAGCGAAGCCCATCGGCAAGTCCGCTGACGTGATGTACAGCTATCTGTCGCTGGTTCAGGACGATCCAACGGTGCAGATCGTCAATAATGCCCAGCGCGCCTACGTGGAGCATTTCATTCAGGGCGATCCGGATTTGGGCCGTCTGCCGGTGCTCTCTGCTGCCGCGCCGTTTAAAGCGGGCGGACGTAAAAACGATCCCGCCAGCTATGTCGAAGTTGAGAAAGGCGCGCTGACTTTCCGTAACGCCGCCGATCTCTATCTCTATCCCAACACCCTGGTAGTCATGAAAGTGACCGGTGCGCAGGTGAAAGAGTGGCTGGAGTGTTCCGCGGGCCAGTTTAACCAGATCGATCCGCACAGCACCAAAACCCAGTCGCTGATCAACTGGGATTTCCGCACCTACAACTTCGATGTAATCGATGGGGTGAACTACCAGATCGATGTGACCCAGCCTGCGCGCTACGATGCGGAGTGTCAGCTGATCCATCCTGATGCCTCCCGTATCCGACAGCTCACCTGGCAGGGTAAGCCCATCGATCCGCAGGCGACGTTCCTGGTGGCGACCAATAACTATCGCGCTTACGGCGGCAAGTTTGCCGGCACCGGGGATAAGTACATCGCTTTTGCCTCGCCGGATGAGAACCGTTCGGTCGTTGCAGCCTATATCAGCGCAGAAACCAAAGCGCATGGCGCAGTGCAGCCAAAAGCCGACAATAACTGGCGTCTGGCACCGATTAATTCATCCACCCCGCTCAATATTCAGTTTGAAACGGCACCGGGTGACAAAGCGACCGGGTTTATTAAGCAGCATGCGCAATATCCGCTTCAGCCCAAAGGGACAGATGCGATTGGCTTTGCTCTGTGGCAGGTGAATTTACAGCAGAAGTAAGGCGTGAGAAAACGCTGCAACCGGGGTGGTTGCAGCGCGCGGGTATTACAGAATTTCCAGCAGTTCGACTTCGAAGATCAGGGTGCTGAATGGTGGGATAGAGGCACCCGCACCGCGCTCGCCATACGCGAGGTCCTGTGGGATAACCAGTTCCCATTTTGAGCCAACCGGCATCAGGGTCAGTGCTTCAATCCAGCCAGGGATAACGCCGCTAACCGGGAATTCAGCCGGTTCGCCACGGGCAACTGAGCTGTCGAACACGGTGCCGTCGATCAGTTTGCCGGTGTAGTGAACGCGTACGCGATCCTGACGTGATGGGATTGGACCTTCGCCCTGAGTGATGACGCTGAACTGCAGGCCCGATTCGGTGCTGCTCACGCCTTCACGCTGCGCATGTTCCTGCAGGAACGCCTGACCTTCTGCTGCCATGGCTTCGGTACGCTCACGACGCACGCCTTCAGCGCGTTCGTGCACTTCACGCAGTGCGCGATGAACCACATCAACCGGTACGGCCGGCGAGTTCCCTTCCAGCGCGTCGCGCAGACCCGCGAGCAGTGCTTCTGGTTGCAGACCCTGCAGACCAGATTCCAGCAACTGCTGGCCAACCTGTAAACCAATACCGTAACTTGCTTGTGCTTCGACGCTGTCGAAAGAAGGGGTAGTCATCTTCGTTCCTTTCACTCTCGGATAAATTCGAACGGGCAGCATAGCAGCGCAGGCCGCTGGCGTAAAATGCCCTGCGTCGCAGATGACTTTTGCGGGGGAAAGAGAAACAATAGAGCCGTCAAATTTATCAATGCTGGCAGGCACTTCGCGCCGGTATTGCCCATACTATAACTATCGATGGGGATCACCCCGTCCGTAGCACCTGAATAAGAGAGCAACCATGGGCCAGATTGCCCCACGCCGCCGCAGGATGCGTGCAACACAAATTGTATCCCGGCTGCAGACCTGGCTGGCCGCACGCAGGCCACAGCAGCCTGCCGGAGAGGAGGAACCCCGAATGGCATCAGACACGTCATCCCGCCTGCCGACATGGCTTCAGCGTATCTGGCATTTTACCGACCACATTCGCTGGATGGACCCGCTGCCTGCGCCGCACCGTCGAGGCATTGTTGCGGCACTGCTGGTGATGCTGGTGGCGTTTCTCTGGCCTGCCAGCACACTGCGCTATCCGGTCGAGCAGTCGGTTACGCCTTCAGCAGAGAAAGAGGTGCCGATGCAGGCGGATATTTATGAAAACAACACGTCACGCCAGCCTTCATCTTCAGCGTCTCAGCAGACACCAAAAGCTGATTCTCAGGGCGAGTGGCGCAACCTGACTATCGCCTCCGGTCAGACGCTGGCACAGCTGTTTCGTGACAACAGTCTGCCGGTCAATGATGTGTTTGCGATGGCGCGAGTGGAAGGCAATGATCAGCCGCTCAGCTCACTGAAAAGTGGTCAGCAGGTTAAAATTCGTCAGGATGCGCAGGGAGTGGTAACCGGACTGACCGTGGATGGCGCAAACGGCCCGGTGCTGTTTACACGTCAGCCAGATGGCAGCTTTCTTCGCGCGCAGTAGCGCGAACAGCGCCTGGAGAAAGGCATAAAAACAAAAACGCCGGCACAGGGCCGGCGTTGATGTCGTGCTCAGTTAATCAGGATTAACCAGCAACAACTTTCACGTTCAGTTTAGCGAAGACTTCGCTGTGAACCTGGAAGTTTACTTCATGCTCACCGGTAGTGCGCAGAACGCCGTTCGGCAGACGAACTTCGCTCTTAGCAACTTCAACGCCAGCTGCAGTAACTGCATCAGCGATGTCGCGGGTACCGATTGAACCGAACAGTTTACCTTCATCGCCTGCTTTAGACGTGATGGTTACAGTGCCCAGTGCATTGATTTTCTCAGCGCGTGCAGTTGCTGCAGACTGAACGTCAGCCAGTTTGGCTTCCAGTTCAGCACGGCGTGCTTCGAAGAACTCAACGTTTTTCTTAGTAGCAGGAACAGCTTTGCCCTGTGG